>OLRL01000039.1_pt1 | contig 118031 bp, 103 predicted proteins | sample 1643201 | NCBI WGS metagenome assembly OLRL01 (sample SAMEA3136649, study PRJEB25190) | human gut metagenome | biome: human gut; feature: human-associated habitat; material: faeces | place: Austria | collected 2013
TTTTTATATCTTCTAAACTCAAACCGTCTATTTCCTTTGCCCGCCTTTGTGCGGGTTATTTTCATTCAAAAGTTCGACGAAAGTCGAACTTTCCTATAAAGTAAAAAAACTTCGCCTCCAAAAAGAGACGAAGTTATCCGCGGTTCCACTCTTATAAAGGGAATACTTCCCTTCACTCAAAGGCATGTAACGTACGCCACACGAATCCGGCTATGATTCCTTTCACCGAATCTGCTCCCGAATGCACTTCGCAAGTTCTTCCCTGAAAACTGCTTTCAGCCGGTGACAGTTTCTCTCTGACAGTTCCAAATAAGCTACTCTTTTCGTTCATCGCTTTTTCCATATATGTTTTTATTGTATGCAAATCCTCTGTGTTTGTCAACTACAATCCACGTATCTTTTCGATTACATCAACGGTGTAAACGGGAAAAAGATGCTTTCCATTAGTTTTTCTTTTTTACTTCGATTCAAAAACTGTTTCCACGTATATGGTTTGCAATGTTGAATGTCATTTTCATAAATGCAGTTGTATTTGCTCACCAATTCGTTTTCATAGAATACGCCGCATACTTCATCATCTACCATCAGACTTCTCATATCCATATTAACAGAACCGATACAACACAATTCATCAGTTCAATTTCTACGCCTGAGCCGCTGCTGTTTTTATTTTATGACTGTGTCGCACCGTCAACAGAAAGAATTTCTCCTGTCACATAGCTTGCCATATCGCTTGCAAGGAACAAGATTGCATTCGCAACTTCTTCCGGCTCTCCAACTCTTCGAAGTGGAATCGGAGCAGAAATACGTTCTACCATTTCTTTTGGAAGCGCTGCAACCATATCTGTATTTGTTACACCCGGCGCTACTGCATTCACACGGATATTATGAGGTCCAAGTTCTCTTGCAAGAGATTTTGTAAGACCATTTACTGCGAATTTGGATGTTGGGTATCCACAACCGGAAGGCTGTCCATAAATACTTACCATAGAGCTTGTATTGACGATAGCTCCTTTTCCCTGCTCCTTCATAATTCTTGCCGCTGCCTGACTACATACAAATACTGCTGTTACATTCAGATCCATAATTTTCACAAAGTCTTCCGGTTTATAGTCGAAAATGCTTTCTCTTGCTGAAATTCCCGCATTATTCACAAGAATATCAAGACTTCCGAATTTTTCTACTACTTTTGCAAATGCTTCTGCAACTTCCTCCGGATTGCTAAGAGACGGACATAATCCCATCACATTTTCTGCCGGATACTCTTGAAGCTGTGCAAGAGCTTTGTCTACTGTCTCCTGCCTGGAACCTAACACAGCAACCTTCGCTCCATTGTCAAGAAACGTTTTTACTGTTGAAAGTCCAATTCCTCTTGTTCCTCCTGTAACTACTGCCACTTTACCTTTTAACATGTTATTTTCCTCCTTTATTTCAAAGCTTTTGCTTTGTTCTCTTTCTTTTACACAATTTCATTTAGAAAAACGTTCCGCAATGGTTTTATTTTTCCCAATTCTCTTTTTATCGTCTGCGACACGTTCATCTCTTCCAAACGAGTATAGCCGAATAAAATACTTGTTAGATCACCAATAGAAATCTGTTCCGGTTCTTCTCTTAAAGCTGCCGCCTGTAATCTTGGCTCTCCCTTTTCTGTATCCAGTTCGGCAACTTGAACCTCCCCTTTTCCATATAGAGCAAACGTCCCCAATGATTCTCCTGACGGTTCATCTAACACATTTAAAATCAGCTTAATTTCTTCTTTTGATTCTATACAACCTAACATGTTCGGGATATGCAAAATCTTTGCCATGATTATGGGCTTTCGGATTCCATCCTCTAAACTGCCCATAACATGTACTTCTGTCTCTTCATTTTTCGTCAATTCCAGTAATGCCGGATAAAATTCGTCCACATATTCTTCCAGAAAACAAGGTTCTATCACTTCATACTGCTCGCCTTTTCCATAACTGAAAAAACCTAATAGTTCACCTGCTTTTTTTACAAGAAGAATTCCTCCATCTTCACTTTCCACTTCCTGTAAAAGTCTTTCATAGTAATGCCAATCTCGTTCCACATATACTTCGTAGGTCTTTCTTAAAATTCGATTAGAAAACTCTGCCAACTCTCCACAGTCTTTTTTTTCAGCCAATCCTATCTCCCATTGAATATCTTTCGACTTTTTCCCCGTCACATTTTGCTGCCTTTGCTGATATATGAATCGAAATCCGTGAGGGTAATAAATCGCTTCTGCTGCCGGCATTAAGAAGGTGAATGGCTCTCCATTCTCCCGCATATCTTGTGCGGCTTGTCTCAAAAGCTTTGCCATATACCCCCGTTTCCGATATGTTTCTTCTGTAGCAACCGCTACAATATAGTGTGTCTGGTATATTTTTTCTCCAATTCTCATTGTATAAGGATTCAAGTGAAGCATGGAACGGATCGCACCGTCTTTTTCAATCACATAAATTTCATTTTCTGCAGTCTTTACAGAATAATAGTAGTCTAAAAATTCCAGTGTATCTTCTTTGAATACTTCTTCCCAAAGTTTTCTTGTCTTTCCATGTTCTTCTCTTCGCAACTTCCGAAGTATCATCTCTTATTCATTCCTTCCACATCCGCCACAACCTGGGCAACCGCCTTCAGAAGGAGTTACGTCATAACTTAAATTCGTCATCTTCTCAATCGCGCAAATTGCCTGCGATGAAATTCCTTCTCCTGTTCCGGTAAAGCCAAGCCCTTCTTCCGTCGTAGCTTTTACATTTACCTGATCCACTTCAAGATGTAATGCATCTGCTATATTCTGACGCATCTCATCAATATATGGCCGCATCTTCGGCTTCTGTGCAATGATTGTTGCATCGATATTCTCCACAATATATAAATGCTCGTCCAATATCTTCCCGACATGCTCCAAAAGCTTCATACTGGAAATTCCTTTATACTGCTCATCTGTATCAGGAAAATGCTTTCCTATATCTCCTAAAGCTGCTGCTCCCAAAAGCGCATCCATAATCGCATGCAAAAGTACATCCGCATCTGAATGTCCCAAAAGACCTTTTTCATAAGGTATTTTCACACCACCCATAATCAAGTCTCTATCTTCCACAAGTCGATGCACATCATAACCCATTCCAACACGCATGTTTTTTACTCCTTTTCAAACTTCTCAATTTCAATTTCTTTTTCAAAACCACTATTGAATTTATTTTACCATATCTTTTTTAATTTTTGAATATTTTTCTTTCTATTTCGGGAAACTAAGTAAAGATTTTATACAATTTTTAGAAAGGAGATTCTCATGAAAAAGAAATTGACTAATCAGGAAATCATCGATTCTTACGATTATCTCGCAAATGCAGCATCTACAACAGACTGTACCGGTCTGATTCCTTCAAAGCCTATATCGAAAGCAGAACGGGATTCTTATGAAGAAGTATACAAATACACTCCACCTGAATCAGTGCTTCGACAAAAATGCAAACATGCAAAAAACTCCGATGAATAATCATCGGAGTTTTGAAGTAGCGGGAACTGGATTCGAACCAGCGACACTACGGGTATGAACCGTATGCTCTAGCCAACTGAGCTATCCCGCCATATAATGAGCACTTAACGTTGCTCTTCTCAATATTTGTTATTCTATGGGACCAATAGGGCTCGAACCTATGACCCTCTGCTTGTAAGGCAGATGCTCTCCCAGCTGAGCTATGATCCCATGTTGTCGAGTCCGTATCTCGAACCCGCCCTGCTATTATACTATTAGAATCGACAAAATGTCAAGCAGTTTTTTATATTTTTTTCAAAATATTTTTTCTCCAAAACAGTTCTTAACATATGCTCTGCTTTTCCTATAATTTCGTTGCAAAAAGTCCCACAAGTATTTTCAACTGTGGGACTTTTCAAACTTGTGATACTCTATGTTATACTACACCTTGTGCTGTCATTGCATCTACTACTTTTTCAAATCCGGCAATATTAGCGCCCACTACATAGTTTCCTTTGAAACCATATTTCTCAGCAGCATTTGCCGCATTGTGACAGATGTTTACCATGATATTTTTCAATTTACTGTCTACTTCTTCAAATGTCCAGCTTAAGCGCTCGCTGTTTTGAGACATTTCGAGAGCTGACGTAGCTACACCTCCGGCATTGGAAGCTTTTCCTGGTGCAAATAATACACCGTGTGACTGTAAATACTCTGTCGCTTCCATTGTAGTCGGCATATTTGCTCCTTCAGCTACTGCGATGACTCCATTTTCCACCAATGCTTTTGCATCATCCAACAACAATTCGTTCTGTGTTGCACAAGGAAGTGCAATATCTACTTTCACAGACCATACACCTTTTCCTTCATGATATTCTGAATTCGGACGATATTTTTTGTATTCTGTTAAACGTGCACGATTCACCTCTTTGATCTCTTTTAATGCTACCAGGTCAATTCCTTCTGAATCATATACCCAACCGTTAGAGTCGCTGACTGTCACAACTTTTGCACCTAATTCTGTCGCCTTTTCCGCCGCATAGATTGCTACATTACCGGAACCGGAGATTGCAACTGTCTTTCCTGCAAGCTCAATTCCGTTCAGTTTTAACATCTCATCTGTGAAATATAATAAACCATAGCCTGTCGCTTCTTTTCTTGCCAAAGAACCGCCATAGCTCAATCCTTTTCCTGTAAGAACGCCTTCATACACACCACGGATTCGTTTGTACTGACCAAACATATACCCGATCTCTCTTGCTCCTGTTCCGATATCACCTGCAGGAACATCTGTGTCCGCTCCAATATATTTGCAAAGCTCTGTCATAAAGCTTTGACAAAATGCCATAACTTCTCTGTCAGATTTTCCCTTTGGATCAAAGTCTGATCCACCTTTTCCTCCACCGATCGGAAGACCTGTCAATGAATTCTTAAATACTTGTTCAAATCCTAAGAATTTGATGATTCCTAAGTTTACAGACGGATGCAGACGGATTCCTCCTTTATACGGACCAATTGCACTGTTAAACTGCACACGATATCCTGTATTCACCTGTACCTGTCCCTTATCGTCTACCCATGGCACACGGAACTTGAACTGTCTTTCCGGTTCCACAAGTCTTTCCAACAAAGCATCTTTTCTGAACTTCTCTTCATTCGCTTCAATTACCACTCGTAAAGATTCCAAAACTTCTCGAACTGCCTGATGGAATTCTGGTTCTGCCGGATTTTTTTTCACTACCAATTCAATTACTTCATCTACATATGACATACTTCCTACCTCCTGATGGTTTCTACTTATTACTTTTGTTCTTTAATACTCTAAAGCATAAAGCATTCTTCTTTTTCTGTCAATATTTTTTCATCTAATTTTTCTATTTTATGCAAGTTTTTAAAATCATAATTTCGTTTTACATGTTTTTTATCTATATTTCATCAAATTTAAGAGTGAAAAATGAATTTTTTTGTTTGTAAATTTCATTTTATATTTTCCCATTTGCAAGAATATCTTCTACAATCGTCTCTATCGCCCTTCCTGTAATTGAAATATCCTTTATCTGACAATATTGTGATACAAAATCAATCACTGTTTTAGCTTCCGTCTTTTCAAGCTCGTATTCTGCATCTACATAGTAGTGATCATCAAAAGTAAGTTTCACCCCCGGCATAGTGTAACCTCCTATCTTCAACATCCAGTTATCTTCCACTTCAAACCGGATGTTCTTGTATCTTTCGAACTCTTTCCGGACATTTTCAATTCCATCATCCAGAATTTTCTCTCCATGATTGATAAGTATGATACGTTTACAAAGTGTTTCAATGTCCATAAAATCATGTGATGTAATTAGAAATGTTGTCTTCTTTTCTTCATTGATCTGCCGGATAAAGCTTCGAATACGATTCTTGGAACTCGTATCCAAACCGATTGTCGGCTCATCCAGATACACAATTTTAGGATTATGCAAAAATGCTGCCGTAATGTTACACCGCATTTTCTGTCCCAATGATAGTTGCCGTTCCGGCACTCCTAAAATCGGAGCCAATCCGAGAAGTTCTGTAAACTTCTCCAGATTATCTTTGTAAACGACATCCGGAATCTCGTACATTTTTTTAAATAATTTGAACGACTCAATAACCGGCACATCCCAAAATAAGAGCGAACGATTCCCTGTTACCACGCCGATATCCCGATTATTTTTAATACGTTCTTTTGTCGGAATACGCCCATTTACCTTAATTGTCCCTGAAGTCGGCGTCAGAATCCCCGTCAACATTTTGATCGTTGTGGATTTTCCGCTTCCGTTTGGACCGATATATCCTACAGCTTCCCCTTCATCCACAGTAAAACTGATATCATTTACCGCCTTCAACATTTCATATTCCGGATGGAACATATGATACAATGCGCCTTTCATTCCATCTCCTAGATTTTTCCTCTTGTATTCTTTTACCAAATGATTCGCCTCGATAATTGCCATGTCTTTTCCTCCTCTCCCAACTTTATAATACCCCGATTTTTTTCTTGTTTTATCATCTTGTCATACTTACACCGTTTACGGTTATATTTGGACGAAATACCACTCCTTTCTCATACCTGAAACAATATTACCGTCACGCAGAATGATTTTTCATAAATTTGAAAATCAATTTCTCCTCCATAAGACTTCACAAGGCGCTTCATACTTTGTATGCCCATACCATGGGCAAGTTTGTCTTCTTTTCTTGTATTAAAACTTTCCACCAAACCATCCGTACTATTCTCACACACAAGCGTTACTGTATGATTCTGATAAACAGTTTTCAAAGAAATGTATCGTTTTCCAAAGCAACGTTCACACCCCTCTATGGCATTGTCTAAAATATTTCCCACCAAAATTCCAATATCTTTCGCTTCCACTTTAATGTCTCGCGGCAGATCCACCTCGCATTGAAACCTGATTTGCTTCCGCTTCATTTCATTACTTTTAAAATTCAGCAATGCATTCATTCCCGGATTGGAACTGTAAAAAATATTCTCTGTTTCTTCGATTCCTTTCAGGATTCTTGTCATCTCAGACTTCGCGCGAACCGTATCTCCCATTTTTAACTCGCCCAATATTCCGATTAACTGATTTTTCATATCGTGCCGTATCCCACGTATTTCCTGTTGTTGTTTTTCCAACTGTCTGTAATAATGCTCGTAATAATCTTCATTCTTCTGTTCATACTCTCTGCGCCTCATTTCCATACCGCAAGACAAAATTATCTTTTCAATCAGTACGTAATAAAGTATGTTTACCGCTGTCGCGAAAGCTATCACAAAATAACCTGATTCATAGTTCTGCTTACCTTCTGACAATTGCCAGTACCAAAATCCGAGCACAAATCCCAGACTCACCAACGGAAAAATAAATGTCATCCACGGAAGCGCGAATACATTTTCAGCATATACTCTTTTAAAATAATATACATAATATACGAAAAGTAATTGTAGTAAAAACACTAGAATCTGTCTCATGGTATCTGGAAAACGTCCTCTAAACACCAGAAAATCCAATACGCTCATCCCTGACTCAAAGAGAAACATAACACCTGCATAGCAGACAAAATAAAGCCACACGACACGAAAGGCATCTGTAAATAAGATGCCTAATACTGCGTGTAACACCATATAAATTATAAATTGCAAGATAAGAGTATCTGTCATACGCAAAAGATACCCCTGCGCTATTCCCGTAAACAACGCAAATCCATACAAATGCCATCTTCTAATTTTTTCAAACCGTATCATAAAGCACTCATAGAATGCCGCACATAGCAGCATTTCTAAAATCCCAATCCACATTTTCTTTTATCCTCTTATGTTCCTGTACTATTATAACTCTTTAGTCCCATTCTCCATACTATTCCGGAAATTCCTGCCACCACTATACCTGTAACAGCTAAAAGAGTTGGTACAGGAAGACCTGTTTTCCCCAAGAGATAAGCCGCCGGATAGTATGCCACAAAACCGAATGGAATTCCAAATGTCAAAACCATTCTAACAAAAACAGGAAACGCTGTCATCGGATATTTTCCAAATTGGCGCACTGTCTGTATGAGAGATGCTATTTCATTCGCCTGAACAACCCAAAAATTCAGACAGTTAAAGATTAAGTAAATGGATGTATTAATCATGGTTCCGAAAAGAATTGTCTCTAGTATAAACAGCAGATTTTCTATTGTAAATGTTCCTCCCGCTCCAAGAAATCCGTAACAAAACAATGTCCCACCTGCCATAGCGCTAATCAGTGCCGGAAAATTCCATCCAAAACAAAATACTTGTAACAGAACCGGAGCCGGTCTTACCAAAAACACATCCAACATCCCAATTTTGATGCCAATGAATCCTATACTCCACACCATATCAAAAAATGCCTGTCCCAAAGCTTCCGAAATCATTGCCAGCGCAAAAAGAACGCAAATTTCATACATATTCCAACCACCAAAGCCTCCCATCGTTTGTGCAATCAGAAAAATCCCGATAAAACCTACCACTTCTCGAAGTAGCATGGAGACAAAAGAAATTATGGTATTCAAAGGATACTCAGCCAGCTTACAAACCCCAAAGTGCAAAAACGCCTTGATAAGTCCGGTATAATGCCGTAATCTTCCCATATGCTAACCTCCTTGCACTACAATTTTTTCTAACATTTTTTTATAACATGTATTTGTGATCAGATACATCACAACGCACCATACGATTTGTAATGAAATATAATAAAAACTTTCTTCCATTCCATATTTTCCAAGATAAATCTGTACCGGAATTGACACCATCCCTGCGAAAGGCAATATGCTTATCACTCTTTCTATCATATCCGGGAATAAAGCTAACGGTACAATACTTCCTGAAAACAGCTCAAATACCGCCTGTTTTACAAAGCCAAGCGCCGAATAGCTCAATGTATAGATTGTTCCCATACCCACCAGCATTTCAAAGTAGAACATTAAAACAAGCGATAGGAAAACGCTGCACACAAACAGTATGAACTGAAGTCCTCCTGCCGGTCCCGTACCTCCCAGCACAAAAAAGCTGACAAGAATAACCGGAAATGCCCGGAAAACAACGAAAAACAAAAATTCACCCGTTCTTCTCGAAAACAAATTAAATAAAAGACTCATCGGCCGTATCAGTTCGTTTCCAATGTCTCCTTTGAAAATCCAGTCTGCCAACATTCTATTCACACCTCCGGTAAACTGGGATGCAAGCATTTTCGATAAAAACACATAAGTCGTCATCTGTACAGCCGTATAACCTGCTGGCGCGCTATTTTTTTGAAATACGACCTGCCAAAGAAAATAATAAACAAGAATTGAAATCATTACTGACACAATATCAATCCAAAGCGCCCTTGTATATGCCAATTTTTCTAAAAAAACAAGTTTTGACATGAAACACAATTTTTTTATCTGATTCATATTGCCTCTCCCCTCTCTTATTTCTCATACCATTTTGTATGTTCTTTATCATAACACAAAAGGGCAGGTACAACCAATCTTCGTTATAACTGCCCTCTTTCATGTTATATTTCTATCTAAAACTCATAACGTATTTCTGATACTGTCCCAAAAAAGTTTTCCTATATGTCCTCGAAACCGGAACTTTGATATTACCTCTGAGAACTACTTCCTCTTTCCCCATGCTTTCTATTCTATCCAAATTGATAACAAACGCATGGTGCACCCGAGCAAATTGTTCCGCGTCTACAGTCAGAAGGACATCCTTCAAAGTCCCATAATATTCGTATATAGTCTCTTCCGTATATACACATATTTTCCGCCCATGACTTTCGAAGCAAAGAATAGAATGGCATGGAATCATATATGTCTGTCTATTCTCCTGAAACGAGAAAAATTTCTTTTCCTTCAATATCTTTTTTGCAGCACGATGCAATACATCTCTTGCTTTCTCTTTATCAATGGGCTTCAAAAGATAATGGAATGCGTTCACATCAAATGCCTCCGGCATTTTCTCAACATGGCTGGTCATAAAAATGATAATTGCGTCCTGATCTTTCTCTCGAATCTTCGCAGCTGCTTCCATACCATTCATACCATCCATTTCTATATCCAACACATACATCTGATAATTTTCGTTCATTTCTTCTATTCTTTTCAACATTTCCTCTGCCGAAAGATAAACTTCACATTCCAACTGAGCTCCTATAGTCTCTTCTAACAGACTCTCAATTTCACTTGTAAAACGAATATCATCGTCACATATTGCTGCTTTCATACTTGCTGCTCTCCTTTACTTTGTGTCGCTTTTCATATTTTAGCATGAGAAGAAAAATGACTCAAGTAATTTTACATGACAAGGGAGCCTCGCTCCACAACTGACTAATCAGTTGTTTTGCGACACTCCCCACATATTATTTCCCCGTAATTAATTTACCTTCTTCGTAAATAAGTTCTCCATCCGTAAATCGGAAGATTGTTCTGCTACCATCCCCAACTTTTCCTCCAATTGTCATGCTATCTCCCATATCGTCAAATGGATTATGCAACACTTTTTTCACGGTATGAACATGTTCCCAAATCAGCTTTCCATCTTGCTCCTCTTTGCTTCGACTTTTTTTTGCATCTTGTACTACAACCAAATCAAAATGTTCTCCATTTTTCAACTCCAGCTCAAGCTCCCAGTTTCCCTCTTTCGTTTCTACCTCTTTGATCAACACTTCATTTTTCTCAACGGCAACTCCTATCCCCAACGTAATGAAAAATAATCCAACAGCTATTCCTACCGCACAAAATATCGCAAAAGCCTGTAACATTGTTTTCTTTTTTATTCGTTTCAGATAATTCAGTTTTTCTTTTTCTTTTGGTTTGATGCTTTCTTTTAGCTCAGTTTTCATCTCTACCGACATTTCTTCATAAAATTTCTGACACGATTCGCACCCTCTCAAATGTTCCTCTATCATTTCATTTGTAACTTCGCTTGTAAGCTTATCAATATAAAGCGGCATCAAATCTCTAACGATCTCACATCTCATCCTGATCCCTCCATTTCATGATTTTTTGTTTGCCTCGATAAAATGTGACTCTCGCCCACGTTTCATCTTTCCCTAGAAGATCTCCGATTTCACGGAATCCAAATTCCCCTGTCAGTCTTAAATACATGACCTCTCGCATCGGTTCCTCCAAGCGATGAAGCAATCGGAACAGACGCATTTTTTCATCCCGCAAAATCGTCTCTTCTTCCACACTCTTTTTTGTAGAGACAATATCCTCCGCAAGTTCCAGCGTTCCTTTTCGCCTCTGTCTATCTAATTCCTGATACCAGACATGCTTTCCAATCTGGCAAAGCCACACATAGATTTTACATGTCCCATCATAGTTTTTTATAGATTTCACAGCACGATAAAATGTCTCTTGCGTCAGCTCTTCTGCCATATGTTCATCATGACATAGAGTAAACAAATATTTATACACTTGTTTTGCATACTCTTGATAAAGAGATTCCATATCCTGCATCTGCTCACCTCCTTTGTCTATATATCGAAAAAACTTTCAAATTGTTACATTATGTTCAAGAAATATCAGAAAAATTTAGGACGTCTTCCATTTGAAAGACGTCCCATATTAATGGTATATGTAATTTTATACTTAAAACTATTTAAAGTATTTTACACCTGATTCGAAGATCTTCATATCCTGTTCTCCATAGATATTGATTGCTACAGAATCACCACGACGCTCTGAATGTGCCATCTTACCAAGCACACGACCATCCGGACTTGTAATACCTTCAATTGCCATGTAAGAACCATTTGGATTCCACTCTTCATCCATTGTGATATTTCCATCAAAGTCACAATACTGTGTTGCAACCTGTCCATTTGCAAAGAGCTCTTTTAATACTTCATCTGAAGCTACGAAACGACCTTCTCCGTGAGATGCCGGATTCGTATATACTCCTCCGAGCTCTGCTCCCTGTAACCATGGCGATTTGTTTGTTACAACTTTTGTATAAACCATCTTGGAAATATGACGGCCGATTGTATTGTATGTAAGAGTTGGAGAAGCTTCTGTCTGTCCACAAATCTTACCATATGGAACAAGTCCAAGCTTGATCAATGTCTGGAATCCGTTGCAGACACCAAGTACAAGACCATCTCTTTCATTCAATAATTTTTCTACCGCTTCTTTTAACTTCGCATTCTGGAATGCAGTTGCGAAGAATTTTGCAGAACCATCCGGTTCATCTCCGGCGCTGAATCCACCTGGGAACATGATCATCTGGCACTGGGCGATTGTTTTCTCAAACTCTGCCACAGAGTCACGGATATCTGCTGCATCTAAGTTCTTGAATACTTTTACGATTGTTTTTGCACCTGCGCGTTCAAATGCTTTTGCGCTGTCAAACTCACAGTTTGTTCCTGGGAATACCGGAATAAATACTGTTGGCTGTGCAATTTTATGATTACAAATATAAATGTTATCTGTATTAAATAATTTTTCTTCTACAGGCTCTGCTTTTGTTGCTCCGGATACAGAAGGGAATACTTTTTCAAGTGGAGCTTTCCATGTGGAAACAGCCTCTTCCAATCCAATTGTCATATCGCAGTATTCGATTGCCTTTGTATCAGTCACTTCACCGATCACTGTATATGTAATTGCAAGTTCTCCCACTTTATCTGCAGGAACTTCCGCAATGATATCCCCAAACATCGGTGTGAAGAGATCTCTCTTATCTACATTGTGTTCGATCTTCACTCCCATGCCGTTACCGAATGCCATCTTGCTGACAGCTGCTGCAATACCATGTCTGTCAAGAGCATATGCAGATACGATTTTTCCATTCTGAACATCTTCTCTGAATTTACCATACTGCTCCATCACTTTATCGTATACCGGAAGATCATATTCATCTGTGTCAATATGAAGCCATACTAATTTATTACCTGCTGTTTTTAATTCCGGAGTGATGATATCTTGCTGTAATGCAACATCAACTGCAAAAGATACTAATGTTGGAGGAACATCGATATCCTGGAATGTTCCGGACATACTGTCTTTTCCTCCGATTGATGGAAGATCAAGTCCTAACTGTACATCGTACGCACCCAATAACGCTGCGAATGGCTGACTCCATCTGGAAGGATCTTCTGTCATACGACGGAAGTATTCCTGGAATGTCAAACGGATCTTTCTGTAATCTCCACCGTTTGCTACGATTTTAGCTACAGATTCAAGCACAGCATATACAGCTCCATGATATGGGCTCCAGCTTGATAAATATGGATCAAATCCGTAACTCATCATTGTTACTGTATCGCATTTTCCTGTTAATACCGGAAGTTTAGCAACCATAGCCTGTGTCTCTGTCATCTGATATTTACCACCATGAGGCATGAATACTGAACCTGCTCCGATGGAACCGTCAAATCTCTCTACAAGCCCTTTCTGAGAACATACATTGAGATCAGAAAGTGTCTCTAACCATTTTGCTTTCACATCTTCTACTTCACTACGAGCCAAGATGCTGTCTGCACGGTTTGGAATATCTACAGATACACTTGTTTCCTGATGCGCACCGTTTGTATCAAGGAATGCACGGGAAATATTCACAATTTCCTTTCCTCTCCACACAAGAACAAGTCTTGGGCTTTCTGTTACAACAGCAACTTCTACTGCCTCTAAGTTCTCTTCTTTTGCATATGCAAGGAATTGCTCTACATCTTTTGCATCAACAACAACTGCCATACGCTCCTGTGATTCTGAAATTGCAATTTCAGTTCCATCAAGACCTGCGTATTTCTTTGGCACTTTATCAAGATCTACTCTCAAACCGTCTGCAAGCTCACCGATTGCTACGGATACTCCGCCGGCTCCAAAGTCATTACATTTTTTGATTAATTTACTAACTTCTTCTCTTCTGAATAATCTCTGGATCTTACGTTCTGTAGGCGGATTACCTTTCTGAACTTCTGCTCCACATGTCTCAATAGACTCTTCTGTATGTACTTTAGAAGAACCTGTAGCTCCACCACATCCGTCACGTCCTGTACGTCCTCCGAGTAAGATAATGATATCTCCCGGATCAGATGTTTCACGAATAACCGCTCTTCTAGGAGCTGCTCCAAGCACAGCACCGATTTCCATACGTTTTGCCACGTAATCCGGATGGTAAATCTCTTTTACAGCGCCTGTTGCAAGACCAATCTGGTTACCATAAGAACTGTAACCGTGAGCTGCTTCTGTTACGAGTTTTTTCTGTGGAAGTTTTCCTTTTAATGTTTCTTTTACAGATACTGTTGGATCTGCTGCACCGGTAACACGCATCGCCTGGTATACATAAGTACGTCCTGAAAGTGGATCACGGATTGCTCCACCAAGACATGTTGCAGCGCCACCGAAAGGTTCGATCTCAGTTGGGTGATTGTGTGTCTCGTTTTTAAAGTTTACAAGCCACTCTTCCTCAACTCCATCTACTTCTACAGGAACTACAATACTGCAAGCATTGATTTCATCAGATTCTTCCTGATCCTGTAATTTCCCTTCACGTTTTAATTTACGCATCGCCATAAGCGCAAGATCCATCAAGCAAACAAACTTGTCTTCTCTTCCTTTAAAGATCTCACTATGGTCGTTGATATATTTTTTGTAAGCATTTACGATTGGTTCTTTGTAATCGCCTTCTCCAAAAGTAATATCCTTAAGCTCTGTGGAGAATGTCGTATGACGGCAGTGATCTGACCAATATGTATCAAGTACACGAATTTCCGTCATAGATGGATCACGAACTTCTTCTTCATTAAAATATTTCTGAATATGCTGGAAATCCTTGAATGTCATAGCAAGACCAAGAGAATCGTATAATTCTTTCAATTCTGTTTCCTGCATATCTTTAAATCCATCAAAAATCTTCACATCTTCCGGTTCATCAAATACTGTAACCAATGTTTCCGGTTTTTCAATTCCTGCTTCTCTGGAATCTACTGGATTGATACAGTGATTCTTTACTGCTTCAAATTCTTCATCTGTAATGGTACCTTCGATTACATATGTTGTTGCAGTCTTAATGACAGGTTTTTCATCTTCTTTGATAAACTGTACACATTGAACAGCGGAATCTGCTCTCTGATCAAACTGTCCCGGCAGATACTCTACGGAAAATACACGGCTTCCTTCTGCCATCTCAAATGTTTCATGATATAAAATGTCAACCGGTGGTTCAGCAAATACACCGTTGCATGCTCTTACAAATGTTTCTTCTGAAAGATTCTCAATATCATAACGATTCAGTACACGAACATTTGTAATTGTTTTGATTCCTAAATAGCTTTCTACCTCATGCAATAAATCCTTTGCCTGTACTGCATATTCCGGTTTCTTTTCTACATATACGCGTTTTACACCACTCATAGTTTCCTCCATTTGAATCCGTTTTCTTAAAGTTTTATAGTTCACTTATTGATATTTTATCATACTTTATATCATAAGAATAATTAATATATCTTAAGTTATTGATAAGATTAGCTTATGTAAAATAGTTCTCGATCTTCCTGCTTTTTCTTTGCCATCCGATACAGAATGATTGCAATAATCAAAAATATAAGAAGAATCCCTCCTGCAAAGAGTCCGATTCTTGCAGCAAAATCCGCAAACAGACCTTCCGGCAGCATTCGAATCATATAATCTGTCTCCGGATCAAACATCCACAGATCATTATCAAAAAAGATTTCATGAAAAATAACAAAACATTGGTTAAAGTTTCTCATCATCAAAACTGCCAATACCCCTGCTGCCACAGTAAGCATTCCCGTTATCCATATATACCCCGACGCGACATATCGTTTCCAATCTGCCTTTGCAACAAAAAGTATAAACATACTTACCAGAAAAAATATAATTGCAATTCTACGAATTTCCAAAGCCTTACAAAAAATATTTCTTACTTCTTCCATGTGGAATCGGTCTTGTTCATTAAAAAAATCTTGTTTTCGACCATCTACCTCTGTAATTACACTTAGTTCTTCCCGGTCACCGCGAAGATATGACATCATCTTGTGTGTAACATCCATAACGTCATCCATCGACATCTGTAACTCATTCAAGACTTCATATTTTTCATATTCTTTTTGATAATAGTTAAAATCCATATAAACAGCGGCTTCTGCTGCAGAAATAAGCAATACAGTAATCAGCGATAACGCTGCCAATAGAGCCAATATTTTTTCTATCACTTTCACCTTTTCTTCTCCTCTCCCCTCACTGGATTCTATGATTCATTGTATCAAAATTCTACTAATTTTGACAGGAAAATCACGATTCAACTTGTAATTCTTCTGTTCAACGCTTATAATACTCTTATATTTATAAGGAGGACTAATAATGGACATCAATTACGAATTATATAAAGTTTTTTACTATGTAGCAACAACTTTAAGCTTTTCCGAAGCTTCCAAACAACTTTTCATCTCACAGTCAGCTGTGAGCCAATCCATCAAAGCATTGGAGAAAAAGTTAGATCAATCTCTTTTTATCCGAAGCACAAAACGTGTGCAGCTTACTCCGGAGGGAGAAATCCTTCTACGCCACGTGGAACCTGCCATGAATCTGATCAAACGCGGGGAAGCACAGATCATGGATGCAGTCTCTACCGGCGGACAGATTCGAATCGGTGCAAGCGATACTATCTGCAGATACTTTCTTGTACCATATTTGAAACGTTTTCATCGAGAATTTCCAAATATCCATATCAAAGTTATGAACCAGACTTCTCTAAGATGTGTGGATCTTTTGGAAACCGGTCAAGTCGATTTGATCGTCACAAACTATCCGAATACAAACCTTGGCAATGTGGCTTCTATTAAGAAAATCTGCAACTTTAAAGATGTATTTATCGCCAATCAGGAGTTTTCCGAGTTACAAGGCCGCAAGCTTACATATAAAGAATTATTAAACTACCCAATTCTCATGCTGGAACGAAAAAGTACAACGAGTGAATTTTTACATAATCTATTTCAGCAACAACAGCTTGACCTTGTACCCGAAATCGAGCTTAGTAGCAATGACCTTCTGATCGATCTTGCAAAAATCGGTCTCGGCATTGCATTTATTCCTGACTACTGCATTCCAAAAGACGGAGACTTATTCATCGTAGAAACAGAACACGAATTACCGCAACGTCAACTGATCGTTGCACATAACGAACAAGTCCCTACCTCCAAAGCAACTTTGGAATTTTTAAAATACTTTGACGAAATAGAAGAAGAATAATACAAACCTCTGAAAGAACTGCATCCGATAAACGCTGCATTCTTTCAGAGGTTTTATCTAAATATTACGTTTCCTCCCAAAATTGTTTCAGTCTAGATTCTGCATTTTCTATTGTACAAGTCTCATAATGTTTCCACTCTCTCGGAAAAATCTCTTGATATTGTCGATACAAAAACCGCTCGTCCAAAAGGAGCACAATTCCCCGATCTGTTTCTGTTCGGATCACACGCCCAGCCGCCTGCAAAACTTTGTTCATTCCGGGATATAAATATGCATAGTCAAATCCTTTTCCATTTTGCTTATCAAAATGCTGTTTTAAGATTTCTCGTTCATTGCAAACTTGAGGAAGTCCTGTACCCGCAATGATAGCACCAATCAGTTTTTCTTCCGTCAAGTCAATTCCTTCTGAAAAAATACCTCCCATCACACAAAAACCTACCAAACTGCCTTCTCTTTCCTTCTCGAATTCCTGCAAAAACTCTTCTCGCATCTGCTCATTCATATGCTGTTGCTGAACCAAACAAATCATGTCTTCCTCTTGCAAGTAAGGTTCTATCTTTTCATACACCGCTTCCATAAATCTATACGAAGGGAAAAACACAAGATAGTTTCCCTTCCTCGCCCGTACTACCGTCAAGATATATTGCATAAACTTAAAATATGTGTATTCATTTCTGCTCGTATATTTACTGCTCACATCTCTCCCAATGATAATACATCTGTTTTCATGGTCAAACGGTGATTCTGCATATATCGCATAATCATCTCGCTCAACGCTCAAAAGTTGTTTGTAGTAATGGATCGGCAAAAGCGTTGCCGAAAAGAAAACGGTACTATTCCCTTTTGAAAGAAACTCTTCCAAATTCACTGCCGGATTTACACAGAAAAGTTTCAGCTTAAATCGGCCATCACTCTCCATCTCTGTATAGATGGTATAATTCTCATCCAAAACATCATACACATTTAGAAAAGTCCGCACATGAAAATACGTCTCCAATAATTGTTCACGAACCTCTGCACGCTCACATTCTTCCATAAATCTCTCAAATTCCATCAAAAGATTCGTCATGCTGATGGAAAAATGTCCCACTGAGTTATGAATCTGATAAGTTTCACATTCTCTCTTCAATTCCAAAAGCTGCTTATTACATATATCCAATCGTCTTGTAAGCTTGCTGTCCAAAGATTTTACAATACGCTTTGCCTCTAAAAGTTCCTCTTTATAAATCGTTGCACTATACATTTCCCTCGCTCGTTCCACCAGATTGTGAGCTTCATCGATCAGAAAAATATAGTCTCCTTTGACTCCATCTGCAAAAAATCTACGCAAATGCGCGTTAGGATCAAACACGTAATTATAATCGCATATCACAGCATCTGCCCACAAGGATACATCAAGCGCCATTTCAAAAGGACATACTTGATGTTTTTTAGCATGCGCTTCCAGATTCTCTCTGCTCATATCGCTTGTCGTTGTAATCATTTCATAAACCGCATCATTCACACGGTCAAAATGCCCTCTCGCATAAGGACATTCTTCGGGATTACAGTTTGTTTCCTCACAAAAACAAATCTTCTCTTTCGCTGTCAACGTAATCACTTTGTACGCTAAGTTTTGTTCCTTCAACTGTTGAAACGCCTGTTCCGCCACCGTTCTTGTGATAGTCTTTGCTGTCAAATAAAAAATCTTATCACCAAGGCCTTCACCCACTGCTTTCACCGATGGAAAAATTGTCGCTATTGTTTTACCTACTCCGGTAGGCGCCTGAATAAAAAGCTTTTTCTTCCTAAGAATTGTTCTATATACCGAAGTTGCTAAATTTTTTTGTCCTTCCCGATATTCATACGGAAATACTAGAAATTGGATAGATTGGTTCCGTTTCTTTTTCCATTCCACCTGAAATTCCGCCCATTTGCGATACTCTTCTATCAAATCAAAAAACCATGTTTCTAATTCATTCAACTGATAGCTTTGACGAAATCTCTTAATTTCCTCTGTCTCCATATTGCAATAAGTCATCTGCACAGAAATGTTGGTTAATTTCTTTTGTTTCCCATATATATACGCATAACACTTGGCTTGAGCCAGATGTACTCTAACCGGGTCTTCCAAAGATGATAATTCCCGAAAGACTCCTTTGATCTCATCGATGACAATTTCTTCCTCTTCTAAGATTCCATCTGCCCGTCCTTCAATTTGAAGATCAAAATTCTCATAGTTCATTACTAACTTCAATGGTACTTCCGCAAAATAGTTCGAACCCATTTGCCGCTGAATTTTACGGTGGATCTTGCTGCCAAGCTGCATTGCTTCTTTATCCGCAAGTTGCCCTGTTCTGTTGTCTATATCGCCCTCGCGGAGAATAAATTCCACCAGACTACGCACTGAAATTTTGATTGTTGTTTTCATCTCTTTGTTATTGGGGACGTAGTGAACTTTCAAAATGCTACGTCCCAGATCGCAAAATGGGGTGTCCCTTTTTGCAATTTACCCTGTCCCTTTCTTGAAAAACGTTGATTTTACGTTCTGTTTTTCATTTCACTTCTTAGTTTCATTATTTTAAGTATAGCATACGCTCTTTCATCTCGCAAATACGACATTTGGGGACACCGCTAGACGCAAAAAGTGACAAGGCATAACGTAATTGGGGACGTAGTAAAACCACAATTTACTACGTCCCCAATTATTTAAGCTGCACAATATTTTTCAAGTGTTTTTTCAAATTCTCTGTCTTTGCCTTGACATTGAACTGTCAAAACTTTCGTAAGGTCTAGACTCAATACTCCAAGGATGGATTTTGCATCAATAATTACTCTGTTATAAAATATGTCAATATCAAAATCACATCTTCCAGCTGATCTTACGAAGTCAACGGCATGAGCTGTATCTGACAACTTGATTTTATAGCTATACTTCATTACTAACACCCTTTCTTTTTTTGAGATGACATATTATTACATTTTTCGACACAAAAAGTCAATCGCCAATCGTACAAATTTTACACTGTTTTTTTATCTCATTTTGTAAATTCTACCATATTATCCCGATACCATAGTGGAAGATGTTGCCTTTGGAGCTTTTTATTCTCCCGTTCTTTGATAGAAATTGTTTCGCAAAAGTCTTTCCACAACATCTCAAACTTCGTTTCTTCCTGTGAAAAATTATTTGTTTTTTCCAAACTTACTCTCTCATCAATCACTAGCACCCATTGTTTTCTTGCTTCGTGAACCAAGATTTCTTTATGTGTTTCATCATACACAATCCAATTTTCTAAAGGTAACCTGTTTGAAAAATGATCTGCAATGCAAGTCAAAATCTTAGCTTTGGGATTGATTTTAGCAAACAAAACACCGTTTTCCAATTCTCGAAAGCGTAAAAATTCTTTATGGGAATGCGCTTCATTTCCCACAGTTCTACTCAATTGAAATACTTTTTGTACATTCGGATTCGTCAAATGATTCATAATCTTTTTACTATCGGGAATCTTTCTTGCTTCAAGCATCATCCCCAATACCGCATCTCCTTTTTTCTCATCATGTGATAGGAGCGCATGATAAATATTCCAATACACCTCATTACCCAAATGCTTTTTGATTAATTTTTCAACCGCGATAGTCTTTTTCTCATTCACCACAACTTCTACATAGGTGCTAAACAATTCTTGTTCTACCATGCCTTGTATGGCTATTCCAACTATTTCATCTTGAAGCGCAAGTTTCCATGCATCATAAATGCCTGAATAAATTCCACTAATGGAGTCTTCACATATAAAAACCTTTTTCATCTATCTCCTCATCGCTTTCTCATTTCAATTTCTGTATTTTCAGCCTACACTTTTCTCAATCTCCGTCTTTCCCGTATGATTTCTTATTGTAAACCGCTTCATACGAAAGTTCACGTCATCAAATAGGGATAACTGTTGATAACTCATGTGTTCCATATGTGCAGGTAATTTTTCTTTTACATCCAAAAGATTTCTCATAATATAATCTTCCTCTATCTTCGTTGGATACATCATTTTCCCATTGCATGTAATAAAGTAAAGCGCTCTTTTTAATACGACGCCTATTTTCTTCAAATCTTCAAATCCCAAAACCGCTATTCTTCTTGCCTTTACAATGCGGCTTGCCGACTTATACCCAATCCCCGGAACTCGAAGTAATGTGGCATACTCCGCACGATTGATCTCTACCGGAAACATTTCCAAATGTTTCAATGCCCAATTACATTTTGGATCCAAAAGTACGTTAAAATTAGGATTCTCTTCTGACAAAAGTTCTTTCGCTTCAAATCCATAGTACCGTAATAACCAATCCGCCTGATAAAGTCTATGTTCTCGAAGAAGAGGCGGCCCGTCGTCTGTTCTTACCGGAAGAGCAGAGTCCTCATTTACATGAACAAATGCTGAATAAAATACTCTTCTGAGTTCAAACTTCTTATATAAAGATTCCGCCACATTCAATATTTGGTAATCTGTCTCCGGTGTCGCACCGATAATCATCTGCGTACTCTGCCCTGCCGGAACAAATCTCGGTGCTTTATGATAAGCTATAATCTCCTGCTTATTTTCCTGCATCTTGTTTTGGACAAGACGCATTGGTGTTAAAATATTTTTTCTATTTTTATGCGGCGCAAGCATACGCAGACTTTCCGCTGTCGGCAGCTCCAAATTCACACTCATACGATCTGCCAAAAAGCCGACTCTCTGAATCAACTCCTGACTAGCTCCCGGGATTGCTTTCACATGAATATATCCTTGAAAATTACACTCGTTCCGCAATTTATATAAAGTTATGTAGAGAAGTTCCATTGTATAATTGGGGCTTATCAATATACCGGAGCTTAAAAACAATCCTTCAATATAATTTCTGCGGTAAAACTCCATCGTCAACGTACATACCTCATCCGGTGTAAACGATGTACGAGGAACGTCATTAGAAGAACGGTTGATACAATATTTACAATCATAGATACATTCATTGGTAAATAGTATCTTTAAAAGAGAAATGCAACGCCCATCCGCGGAAAAACTGTGACAAATCCCAGATTTATAACAATTGCCCATCCCCGTCCCATCGTTCTGTCTGTCCACTCCACTAGACGTACATGCCACATCATATTTTGCTGCATCTGTTAATATATTTAATTTATCAAAAATAGACATTTCTTCCGCTATTCTCATTCCAATCACCGTCGCTTTTCATCCTATCAGTAACTACTCGCACTCCAAAACAGAATGTATGTTCGCTTTTGTTTTATCATAGCACGCCGAACAAATGTTTGCAATACTATTTTTAAATTCCTTTTACTGTGCTGCAAAAACATGCTACAATATTCACAGCTTATAAAATGTAAAGGATATCGGGAGGATTTTATACAATGATTTATCGCGAAGATATGCTGGAACTCACACGTCGGATGACTCTTTCCCGCACTTCTTTCACTAGAATCGCAGGGTGCTACATTGATTCCGACGGTGAGTTCGACGGAAGTTTTAACACAAACTTTTTAAAACTTAACGCATCTGAACGCACAAAAAATATAGGCATTGCGAAAGCAATTCCTTATGCAGAAACAAATGTTAATTTAAAACAATTTGAATTTCAGACAGAAGCGCAAAAACCAGGAAGCATGTGGCAGCTTTTGATGGCAATGCGAAACTGTGGTCTAAAAAACGATGCACTTATGGAAACTTTTTATGATATGTTCATGGAAAACTATTACACCGAAACTGCTTATGCTATCTACATTTTCCACGATCGATATGATATTCCGACTAAAGCTTCTGATAAAAAGCGGTTGGGGGAATCTGAAGAAATGTTTGAGTATCTCATTTGTGCAGTTTGCCCTTTGGAAGACGATTATGAACCCGGATTGCCAGAATGTGGATTCTTATTTCCTGCTTTTACTGATCGATGCGGAGATCTGAATCATGTAAATATTTACAGCCGCAATCCAAATAACGAATGCACAGATGTTCTTCTGAGAATTCTTGGCATTTGTTAGATTTCTTCATCAAAAAAAGAACTGGGCACCTTGCCCAGTTCTTTCCTCCATACATTCTAAAGTTCAATCTTTCTATCTCTCCAATAGTATTCCCGATCATGTTCTCCAATCTCTCGAAGTACACGACATGGATTTCCTACGGCAACAACATTTGCTGGAAGATCTTTTGTCACCACACTTCCGGCGCCTACAACGGTATTATCCCCAATGCTGACTCCCGGCAGTACAATAACTCCGGCTCCAAGCCAGCAGTTTTTCCCAATATGCACAGGCATATTATATTGGTACGCCTGTTCCCGAAGGTCTGGAAGAATCGGATGTCCCGCTGTCGCTATCACAACATTTGGACCAAGCATGGTATAATCGCCTACATAAATATGTGTATCATCCACTAATGTGAGATTAAAATTTGCATATACATTTTTACCAAAATGCACATGCCCTCCGCCAAAGTTGGAATGAAGCGGCGGTTCAATATAGCACTCCTCGCCAATTTCCGCAAACATTTCCTTTAAAAGCAGTTCTCGCTTCTCCTGTTCCAATGGGCGTGTCATATTATAATCATAGAGACGATTCAACCTTTGCAGTTGCTCATCCATAATGGAATCATCGTTTGGTAAATATAATTCCCCCGTATGTAATTTATCTCTTTCCGTCATATTTTTTCTCCTATCCATAAAGTTTGAACAGTTTTGCTCCTAGTTTTACTGCCTTATATTGAAAACCTTCCAACTCTGCTGCCGCATGTTTTAATTCTTCACGAATCGGTATCTTCTGTGGACAATGAGTTTCACACTTTCCACACCTGATACATTCCGAAGCTCCTGCCGGATGTTTCTTCATTGCAAAGAAACGATAATCCTTTTTCGCAGATTTTTTCCCTTCGGAATAAATCGCGTTGTAGCACCGGAAAGTTCCGGGAATATCCACGCCCTTCGGGCAAGGCATACAATACCCACAACCTGTGCATCCTACTTTTACCGTCCGATTGATCTCATCTTTTACACACCGAATCAGTTTCCGATCGTCTTCCGTCAAGCAACCTGCAAATGCTTCCGAAGCTGTTTTCACATTTTGACGCACCATCTCCATGTCATTCATACCGGAAAGCACACAAGTAATCTCCGGCTGATCGTACAACCATTTGAACGCCATCTCCGCCGGTGTACGCCCTTTGGGATCATTTGCAAATATTTTTTTCGCAGACTTTGGCAAAAGATCCACCAAACGTCCTCCTCGAAGAGGTTCCATAATGATAACCGGAATTCCCTTTTCATAAGCATAGTGAAGTCCTTCTACACCTGCCTGTGAAAATTCATCAATGTAATTATACTGAATCTGACAAAAATCCCAATCATAGGCATCTACAAGCTGCTTGAACATCGGTGTACTTCCATGAAACGAAAATCCGATATTTTGAATCTGTCCCGACTCAAGTTTTTCCTGAATCCAATCCTTAATTCCAAGTCTTACAAGGTGATTCCATGTTGCAATATCTGATAGCATATGCATAAGATAATACTCCACATGATCGGTACGCAGACGCCGCAATTCTTCTTGAAAAAGCTTTTCCGCACCTTCCACACTTTTGATTAAATAATGCGGAGGCTTTGTTGCTATATTCACCTGATCTCGGCAATGATTTCGTTCCAATATTTCACCCAGTGCAGATTCACTTCCACCATATACATACGCGGTATCAAAATAATTCACACCGGATTGGATTGCCTCCAGTATTTCTTTTTCCGTTTTCTCTAGATCGATTCCAGTTCCTTTTTTTGTAAATCTCAAACAACCATAACCAAGAAGCGAAATGTCATTTCCTTTCTTGTCTTTCCTATACTGCATTGCATTTCACCTCCTTAGGCAACCATCGTGTTTTTCTCTGTCCATCTTCCACGAAGGAGACGCACAAGGAAAATAATTCCACGAAATACCAGCTCTGCAGACATCGCTCCCCATACGCCAAGAATTCCCCATTTGTGTGCAAACAGAAGCACCGATAATACGCGCACTCCCCACATACTCAACAGATTTAAAAGGAATGGTCCTCTGCTGTCTCCGGCTCCTCGAAGAGCGCCGATCACTACGATGCTGACTGCAAAAAGCGGTTCAGAAAATGCAACAATACGTAACGCCTGAATACTTAAATCTATCACTTCACTGTCCGTTGTTAAAAATCCTGTCAAAATCGGCGCAAATGCAAACATCAAGACAGCCATAACCGTTACCAGGCCTGCACCTAAAATGGTGGTGCTGTATGCAAAACGCTTCGCCATATCTTTTCGCCTTGCTCCAATGCTCTGCCCCACAAGAGCCGTTGCCGCTGTCGCAACACCATAAGCCGGCAAATAGCAGATACTTTCCGTCTGTACCGCCACATAGTTCACCGCAACAGATACCGCTCCCATTCCTGTTACAATCGATGTCATTACAATCTGCGCCATGGAAAGCGTCACCCTCTCAAGCGCCGCCGGCATGGAAAGATTCACCGTGTTTTTCATACAAAGCTTTGTAAACTTCCACGTCTCATTACCGCGTAGGCGAAGCGGTCCTTCCTTTCGTATTACAACAACGAGAAGCAGAATTGCTACACAGGCCTGTGCAAGTCCGGTTCCAAGAGCCGCTCCCTTAACCCCCAGTCCTGCTCCCGGTACTGTAAATCCGCCAATCTGTCTTGTCGGATAAATCAAGAAAAAGTTGAAAATCACATCAAAAAAGCACATTCCCACATTCATAACACTAGGCAGCATAATATTACCACTACATCTTAGTACCGAAGAATACATGGCCGCTCCCATACTAAACGGCACGAACATTCCTACAATATTAAAATATGCTTTCGCATCCGCCTGTATCGCTTCTTCTGCCCCTAACCAAGACGGAAGCACCTGTCCAATTCCAACAGACAGGATTGCCAACGCAACTCCAAAAAAGAGATTAAACAGAATCGCCTGACAAAGTACGTTCCTGCTCTCTTTTTCTTTTCCTGCGCCCAGATACTGGGCAATCTGTACCGAAAATCCAATACAAGCTGAACCGGTAATTCCATTGAGCAGCCAAATACTGCTGGCAACAACACCGATCGCCGCTGTCGCTTTATATCCCAGCCCTCCTACCATGGCGGTATCGATGTAATTCATTAATGTCATCACAAGCTGCTCCAAAATCGCCGGAACAGAAAGCGCCACCACCAATTTATATTGATCCCTCATGGAAATCTTTTCGTTATTTCGCATGGCGGTACTCATCTGCAACATATCCATATCTCTCATTCTCCTTTTCACATTCTGCATGCGCAATGGCGCAATATGCACTTCGTACATATTGTACCATGACCGTAGAGCGGTCATGGTGCCTCTAGCGGATGCGCAGCGACTTTCTGCGGTTCCGCAGAAATCGCAATATGCGCAATGGTACAATATGCACTTCGTACATATTGTACCATATCCCCATCAAGTATTCTATATAATTCGAAACTGTATATATTTGATATTGACAGTTATTACAGTTTCGTATATACTGTACTTGTAAGATATATACAGATAACAAAAATAATATATCAAATTATACGCGTATTTAGAAAGATGGTATCATTATGGAAATTATTTTAACAAACACAAGTACAAAACCTATCTATGAGCAGATTACTTCTCAGATTAAAGAAATGATCTTGAAAGGAGAATTAAAGCCGGGAGATCCGATGCCTTCTATGAGAAAACTTGCAAAAGATCTGCATGTCAGTGTCATCACTACACAAAGAGCCTATGATGACCTTGTAAAAGATGGGTTTATTATCACGATTCCGGCAAAAGGAACTTTTGTCTCTGCCGAAAATCAAGATTTTATCCGAGAGGAAAATCTAAGAAAGATCGAACATTTACTAACAACCACCTGTGAGCTTGCCAAACAAAACGGACTTCCATTAGAAGAACTGCAACGCACGCTTACACTGATCTATACGGAGGAATTATAATGGAACATGCAATCCAAATTCGAAATTTATCAAAATCCTATAATGACTTTCAACTTAAAAATCTATCGCTTGACGTTCCAAGCGGAACCGTTATGGGATTGATCGGAGCCAACGGCGCCGGAAAGTCTACCCTTATCAACTCCATTCTCGGTCTGCACAATGCTGACTATGAAAAACTCTCCATTCTCGGAAAAGATTTACGAACCGAGGAAAAGGAGATCAAAGAAGAAATTGCCGTTATTTTTGATGTCACACATTATAATTTGGAATTTACGCCTGCATTTATCGGGAAACTTTTGTCCAAATTTTATAAAAATTGGGATCAAAATACATATGAATATTATTTGAAAAAGTTTGACCTTCCATTAGGAAAAAAGCTCAAGCAATTTTCCAAAGGAATGAAGATGAAGTTGGAATTTGCTGCTGCATTCAGCCATCATCCAAAGCTTCTGATCTTAGATGAGGCAACCAGCGGATTAGATCCTATTTTCCGCGAAGAAATATTAGACATCATTCGCGAATACACCGAAGATGAGGATCACACCGTGCTTCTCTCTTCACACATCACAAGTGATTTGGACAAAATTGCAGATTATATCGCATTCATCCACGAAGGTAAGCTTTTGTTCGTAAAAACCTATGATGAGATCCAAGAGAATCTCGGCATTCTCCATTGCGGAAAAGACATATTAGACGCTTTAAATCCTGACGATATTATTGCTTATCGGAAGGAAGCTTACGGATATCGAATCATGATACAGAACAAGCAGGAGCTTTGTAGAATTTTTCAGGATTTGAAGATTGAAAACGCATCCATCGAAGACTTGATGCTGTTCTATGTGAAGGGAGAGAAAGTGACATGTTAGGAATTATTTTAAAAGACTATTATGAAACATTTTGTATCAAAAAGAACCTTTGGGGGATGATATTCGGCTTTGGCTGTATTGCGTTGCTCTCTGTTTTCCTAAAAAACTTTTACAGCTTTTGTCTTCTTGTAACAATCGTTCTTCCGATGATTGGATGTTCTCCATTACAGTACGCAATGGAACAGGATGATATTTCCAAATTTGATGATATCCTCCTAACCTTCCCAATAACCAAAAAAGAGATTGTGTTCTCGCAGTTTGCAGCCTGCCTGTCCTTTTGCGGAATCACTTCTTTCTTAGCGCTTGTAGAAACCTTTGTCTATGTATATATACATAAATGCACAGATTTACAAACTGGTCTCTTCTTATGGGCGTTTGGCATCATCCTCTCTATTGCTGTTTTAGCAGTTGTAAATATCGGATTTTTTGCACTTGGCAACAAAAAGGGAACGATTCTTTATATGGCCTTCGTTATCATCATTGCACTCGGATATGCTATCAGTTATTGGAATTTTGATTTTTCCTGGATTTTCAAGATGAATAAAATCCTTCTGCTTCTCATAGCTTTCGCAATTTCGATTCTTATGCTGCTATTGAGTTACATGGCATGTGTGAAGATATATACACGAAAGCATTCATGATTTCCACATCCCTGAACGACCACTCACTATTTTATTGGGACGGGTTTTCACCCGTCCCCAAACTTTCTCTTATTTTTCCACAACCAACTCTACATAGGAGCGATATGGCGCTTCTTGATGTACTTGAATATTTGCAATCTGTTTTTCGGTACTATTAAATCCCTCTTTTGTGTTACTGTTTGGGAAAATAAAGTTTTTCGCGCTGGAAGTAACACTAAAACGCAATCTGTGTCCCGGAAGAAATGTATTGGATATTTTCGTTGTACGAATCGGGATCTCATAGACTCCATCCGCTTCCATATATTCCGGTTTTTCAAAACCATTTCTATATTTTGCGCTAATCAAACCGTCTGCGAGTTTCACAGATTTTCCGTGTTCATCAACATCCATTATACGGAACACAAAATCCGTATCCGGACAATCACAGGATACAAATAAATGAACCTTTGCATCTCCGGTCACGGTTAATGGCTCTGTCAAAATTTCTGTAGAATACAGCAGATAATCTTCTCTCTTCTCTTCTTCCGTATAATCCTCCGGAACTTCAATCTCATTTTCTGACATATCTATGATATGAGTTGCCGGATTTTCCGGATCATAAGTATAACAATCCCATTCCCCTTCCAAATAGAACCGTTTCACTTCTCCACATTCAGGAGGCCAATTCTCTGCAGTTTTCCACTGATTATCTCCCAAAGTATAATATTCTACTGTTGGTGTTTTTTCAATTCCATTGTCTACACCACGCAGAAAATGTTCCAGCCACATCATGCAGACAATATCCAAGTCGTATCGGAGTGCATCTTCACCCATATAGACGCCGTGAAGATCATAATCTGCATTTCCACTATGTTTCCATGGACCAAGAATTGTCTTCCATGTTCCTTCCGGCCAATCTTTCACAAGATCAAGCGCTTCCGTCGTACCCATACCGTTGTCATCAAACCATCCAGACATGATCAAAGCCGGAACCGGTTTCCCCGCATAACGTTCTTTCCAACTTGACCTCTTCCACAGTTCATCCATATCCGGATGCTGAAGCCATTCTGTTAAAAATGGAATTTCTTTTCCAAGAGCCTGCGAAGGTATCATTTCCAATGGTCTAATATCCAAAACCTCATCCCAATCGTCTCGAACCATCCGATCATCTCTCATCCTCTGCTCCGACATGGCAAACGCCCACGCAAGCATTCCGGAAGTGAAACATCCACCTCGTCTCGGTAAATCTCCAAAAGCACTCCCTGCACATACACTGCTTAAAATTGCTTTCAAATGTGGATTTCCACTTGCCGCTGCCGCCCATTGCACATATCCAAGGTAAGATCCACCTGTCATGGCAACCTGACCGTCGCTCCATTCCTGTGTCGCAATCCAGTCAAGCGTATCATCACCATCTTCAATCTCATAGTAATTCGGCTGCCATGTTCCTGTGCTGTCTTCCCTGCCTCTTGTGTCCTGAATCACAACCGCATATCCTCTCTGTACAAAACGGAAATACTGTTCCGCACGATCACCCTTTCCATATGGCGTTCTGATTAAAACAGACGGTACTCGTTCCAATCCCTTCCTACCTGTCGGTAAATACACATCTGTTGCCAGTTTTTCTCCATCCCGTGTTTCTACAAAAAAAGTACCCAACGGACACACTTTTGCAGGTTTCTCTGTATACGCTTGTTTCCATTTTGAAAGAATTGTTCTGTCTTCTTCTCCATCTTTTACAAGAACAGCTGCATAGTCTCTTCCACTCATCAATACCGCATATATTCCATCTTCATCATAGAATAAATCTTTCGGAAATTTCTTCTCCCTCTGAAAATATGTTTCATTTCTCCGATTGGTAAACTTCTCTCCCTTGGAAGTTGTAAATTCTCTTTCTCCTTGTTTAACCAAATTAGTATACTCTTCTTTCCCTTGAAAAAAATCAAGTAGACTTCTGCTACACAACTTCACGAAATAAGCATCTTCCTCGCTTGTAAATCTCTCTTTTGGAAACCATTCGCCCTGTATCGCATCAAGTCTCTCTACATATACTTCCTCGCCTTCTTCATAAAACTTTCCATATTGAATTCCAGACAAATAAAAATTCCACTGCATAGCTTTATAACTCCTTTTTCTTTTATCGTAGCAGAAAATCAATGCAATCTAGCAACTCCTGCTTTTTCTCCGGCAACATTCCCACCAAAGTATACAGATTTAACACCGTCGTATCTTCAAACAGACAATTTTCTACCGTAAGATTTTGAATCAGAACTCTTTCTTCTGCCAGAATCTCTTTAGGTGTCATCATATCAAACAGCCCTTTCTTATACTCCTTATAAAGCGGCGTATCTTCCCAAAGTTTCAATTTCAAACACCATATATTCTTCGGATGCACTTTATTCAGCAGTCTTGCAGTCTCTACTGCATGAAGATTAGAAAATGTTTTTCCTCCCAGTCCCATAATAATTGTTACGTAGTAATCAATACCTGCCCGATCCAATCTGCGAAATGCTTCCACCATTTCAAACGATGTAACTCCTTTATTCATATGCAACAATATGGAATCCGAACCCGACTCTACTCCAATATGCAATGCCCGAAGACCTCTCTCGTAAAGAAGCTGTAATTCTTCGTCTGTTTTTCTTAAAACATCATCTACACGCGCATACATTGCAACTTCCTTTGCCCACGGCATATACCGATCACGTAAATCCAAAATCTCACACAATTTTTCGCAACTCATCACAAATGCATTCTCACCCAAGAAAAAAATGCGTTGCGTTTGTGGATGAAATTGGCTCAGTATAAAAATATTCTGTTCAATCTTCTCAATCGGATGAATCTGAAACTTATCCTTGGCAAAATCACAAAACCTACATTGATGCCAGCTACACCCCAACGCCACTTCTAACGGCGCACTCTTCTCTTCATGAGGCGGGATATAAATCGTCTCGTGAGAAAATATAGAAGCATAAATCTCTTCATTTGTCATGGAACCACCTCCTGTCTCTTTACCATCATCATACCAGTTCCATATATACACCGCAACAGAAAAAGGTTGTGCTTCTTCTGAAAATAGGTTATAATGAACGAGTCATTTGAAACAAACAACAAAAATAATTAAAGTGAGGTGAGATCATGGACGGTAGTAGTAGTCGAAGTACGGATAAGGTATTCCAACAATTGCAAAAAGAAATCGACATCAGGCTGTCTGTGATCTGATTTTATCTGTATGCATATAGATTAGAATACCATTGTCTGTTCCAACAAAGTACTACATAAACAAATGCGAGTGTAGCATATCTTTTGTACAAACGGCAATGGATTTTTTATGCCCTTTTTTAGCGATAAACTTGATTGCTATGCCCGCCTTTGCCCAAATGAACTTGTAAAGGAGGACAATGAAATGACAACAAACACAACATTAAATACAACACCAACAGGATACAGCTTAGAAATCGCAGAGTTGATCCGAAGCAATTTGACCCCAAAAAGAATGCAGGAAAAATTATCTTCTTACCATGAAAATGATATTGCATCAACTTTAGAGCTGTTGACTAAAAGTGAACGAACAAAACTTTATCAAATATTGGAATCTGAAACATTGGCAGATATCTTAGAGTATTCTGATCACATGGTAGAATATGTGCAAGAACTTACTCTACGTAAAAAGATTGACGTTTTTTCTCGAATGGAAACTTCTGATGTCGTAGAAGTATTGCGTCAATTAGAGAAAGGAGAACGCGAAACTTTGATCGACCTTCTCAATCCGGAAGTGCGTTCCGAAGTAAAGTTATTAAGTTCTTTTGACGAAGATGAAATCGGAAGCGTCATGTCTACCAATTATATTATGGTTTCAGACCACGCATCTGTAAAAGAAGCGATGTCAGAACTGATCCGGCAAGCAGCCGAAAATGACAACATCAGTACGATCTATGTAGTTGACCAGTATGGAACTTTTTATGGATCCATCGACTTAAAAGATTTGATCATCGCTCGAGAAGGTACCGATCTAAAAGGAATTATGACTTGCTCTTATCCATACGTTTATGCACGCGCTTCCATTGAGGATTGTATACCACAGCTTATGGATTACTCCGAAGACTCTATTCCGGTATTAGACAACGACAACAAATTAATTGGAGCGATCACTGCCCGGGATTTGGTAGAAGTTGTAGGTGATGAATTAAATGAAGATTACGCAAAACTCGCCGGTCTTTCCGCTGAGGAAGATTTGGAAGAACCGATTCGTCTTAGTGTAAAAAAACGTCTTCCATGGCTTTTCGTTCTGCTTGCCATGGGGCTTGGAGTTTCAGCAACAGTAGGACTCTTCGAATCTATTGTTGCCCAACTTCCGGTCATCATGTGTTTCCAATCTCTGATTTTGGATATGGCCGGTAATGTCGGAACTCAATCTCTTGCCGTTGCTATCCGTGTGCTCATGGATAAGCAGATTACCGGAAAACAAAAAGCTACATTGATCCTGAAAGAATCTCGTGTCGGATTAGCCAACGGTCTAATCCTTGGAATTCTTTCTTTCATTGTAATCGGTGTTTACTTAGTTCTAAAAGGTAATGCTATCTCTTTTGCCTTTGCAGTTTCCGGTTGCTTAGGAGCTGCCATGGTACTTGCCATGCTGATTTCTTCATTATCCGGTACAATGATTCCGATTTTCTTCCAAAAAATCGGTGTGGACCCTGCAGTAGCATCTGGTCCACTTATTACAACTGTCAATGACCTGGTTGCCGTGATTTCTTATTATGGATTATCATGGATTATCTTAATCAATATGATGCATCTTGGCGCATAAATAAAAGAAAAGCCGATTTCCCTTGTAAGTTCAAAGGATTTCGGCTTTTACTATATTATTCCCACTCGATTGTAGCATTCGGCTTCGGACTCAAATCGTAGCATACACGATTGACATTCGGAACTTCTGCAAGGATTCTCTTTGTAATTGTCTCAAGCACATCCCAATCAAGGCGTTCAATCGTTGCTGTCATCGCATCGATCGTATTTACCGCACGGATGATGACCGGATATTCAAAGCATCTTGCATTGTCTCTTACACCAACAGATTTGAAATCAGGTACTGCTGTAAAATACTGCCATACCTTTTTATCCAATCCTGCTTTAGCAAATTCTTCACGAAGAATAGCATCCGACTCACGAACTGCCTCCAAACGATCTTTTGTGATTGCACCAAGGCATCTTACACCAAGTCCTGGTCCTGGGAATGGTTGACGGAATACCATGTCATGAGGAAGTCCAAGTTCCAAACCACATGCTCTTACTTCATCTTTGAAGAGATAGTATAATGGCTCTACAAGAGAGAACTGTAAGTCTTCTGGAAGACCACCAACATTGTGGTGAGATTTTACAACTTTCGCTGTCTTTGTTCCACTTTCTACAATGTCAGGATAGATAGTTCCTTGTGCAAGGAAATCAATTCCTTCTAATTTTCCAGCTTCTTCTTCAAATACACGGATAAATTCTGCTCCAATGATTTTTCTCTTTTCTTCCGGATCTGCAACTCCTGCAAGTTTTCCTAAGAATCTCTCAGATGCATCTACATATACAAGATTTGCGTCCATCTGATTTTTGAATACTTCCACAACGCTTTCAGACTCGCCTTTTCTCATCAAACCGTGATTTACATGGACACAAACAAGCTGTTTCCCGATTGCTTTGATAAGAAGCGCAGCTACAACAGAACTGTCTACACCACCGGAGAGAGCAAGAAGCACCTTCTTATCTCCTACTTGCTGACGGATCAATTCTACCTGATCTTCTACAAAGTTTTTCATGTTCCAGTTTGCTTCTGCTTTGCAAGCCTCAAACAAGAATGGTTTTACGATTTCTTTTAATTCTTCTTCACATTCCGGCCATGATTCGCAAAGTGCTTCACATTTTGCAGGCGCATGTCCAACTGCTGTGACAGGAATTCCAGCTTCGTAAATCTCTGCATTTACATCAATTGCTTCTCCATCTACGATATTGTGTGGTCCACCGTTAATAATCACACCTTTTACATTTGGAAGCGCTTTTAATTCTTCTGCCGTAATATCATGTGGATGAATTTCACTATACACTCCCAAGTCACGGATTGCTCTTGCAAGTACAGTATTTTCTGTACTTCCAAGGTCTAAAATCACGATCATATCCTGTTTCATCGTTTTTCTCCTTTTTGTATAAGACTTACTTTAATTTTTCAATTGCATCTTTTAAATACTCGTTGTTCACTTCATAGAACTTTTCTGCCTCTACCATCTCGGCAAGTTTTGGATCGATCGGCATCTTACCAAGCACATCCATATGAAGTTCTGCTGCGATTTCATCAATATGACTTTCTCCAAATACAGAAATCTTCTTTCCACAGTCTGGACATTCCAAATAACTGTAGTTTTCTACAATTCCAAGTACCGGAATATTCATCTGTCTAGCCATATAATATGCCTTTTTCACGATCATTTGTACCAAATCCTGTGGAGAAGTTACAATAATAACTCCATCAACTGGAAGAGATTGGAATACAGTAAGCGGAACGTCTCCTGTTCCCGGAGGCATATCTACAAAGAGATAATCCAAATCTCCCCAAAGTACTTCATTCCAGAACTGTGTAACTACTCCTGCAATAATCGGACCACGCCAAATTACTGGTGTATCTTCAGAATCAAGCAAAAGATTTACTGACATAATTCTTGTCTCATCTTTTGCAATACAAGGAAACATTCCCATTTCATTTCCTACTGCATGTTCATGAATTCCATACATTTTAGGAATGGATGGCCCTGTAATATCTGCATCAAGAATTCCGACAGAATATCCTTCTTCTCTCATCATTCTTGCCAGGGATGCTGTGACCATGGATTTCCCAACGCCACCTTTTCCACTAACAACGCCGATTACTTTTTTTACATGTGTATACTCATTTGCAGGCACTCTTAAATCCTGTTTACTTGGACAAGAACCTGCGTGAGCACAAGAAGAACAACTCTCTGCTGAGCACCCTTCCGAAGAACATGAGTTCATATTTTCCTGTTCTGCCATTTTATTTCACTTCCTATTCTTCCACTACTGCGATCATTTCAATCTCGCAAAGTACGTTCTTTGGTAATGTTTTTACTGCAACACAGCTTCTTGCCGGGTTTGATGTAAAATATTTTGCATATACTTCATTGAATGCTGCAAAATCGCCCATATCGCTTAAGAAACAAGTTGTTTTTAATACTTTATCAAAAGATGTTCCTGCTGCTTCCAAGATAGCTCCAAGGTTCTTGCATGACTGTTCTGCCTGTCCTTTGATATCCTTTGCATCTACATTTCCTGTTTCCGGATTGATCGGAACCTGTCCTGCAGAATAAAGAATTCCGTTATGTACGTATCCCTGTGAATATGGTCCCAATGCTGCTGGTGCTTTTTCTGTTGAAATAACTCTCATAATTATAATCTCCTTTGCTTATTGAATAATTTATTTTAAGATAGTCTCCTACCTTAGTTACTTTTTTAGGTTGTTTCTGTCTCCAAATCATCTCTTGTCACATCATTCAACCATCGATATCCTAAAAATCTCTTGATCGTGAATGGCAATTTAATGATCTCGTCACTCATTAGTATAACATAAACTACCTCAACACTACAATCAAATATAAATGCTGCTGCAGCTCCCAATATAATAGAAAATCCCCACATTGTTCCCACATCCAGAACAAGTCCGAATTTTGTATCCCCACCGGAACGGAATGTTCCGACTACAAGTGTTGTATTAACCGCCTGAGCTACCGCAAAATAGGACATCACGAAAAACATAAACGATAGATATTTCTGTGCTTCTGGAGACAATTCCATCGTTGCATTGGCAATCGGTGCGGAAATCAGGATCACAACCGCTCCTCCAAGGCCTAACAAAAGACTAAGTATGGTAAATCGTTTCGCATAGGCTTTTGCATGTTCAAATTTCCTTTCCCCGATTGTTTTCCCAAGATAAATTGCTGTCGCATTAGAAATTCCAAAGACAACAACCTGTGCGAGCTGTCTCGCCACCTGTGCCACAGAATTGGCTGCCACAGCAGCGCTTCCTAAATGACCAATGATTGCTGTGTTCGCCGAGCTTCCAAGTCCCCACATCAATTCGTTCAAGATAACCGGCATGGAATACACCAGATAATCTTTGAGCAATACTTTATTGATGTGGAATACATCATGAAGACGAATCTTCACAACTTTGTTTTTATAATGTGCATAAAACAGTACGATGACTACTTCCAAAATTCTGGATAACAATGTACCAATCGCAGCCCCTCGAATTCCCATCTCAGGAAATCCAAACAAACCATAAATCAAAGTTGCATTAACAATCACGTTATTGATCAATGATATCAAATACACAACCGTAGCGATTACCACTCTCTCAATACTTCTCATAACATAGAGATATACCTGTGTAAACGCCATAAAGATATAGGAACATCCTACAATGCGCAAATATTTAATTCCTTCTTCTATTACTTCCGGATCACTCGTATAAATCGCCATCAATGTTTCCGGGATTGTAAGGGCTGCAATGGCAAAAACCACCGCTGTACCCATTCCGAAAAGAAGTCCCATTCCCAGAATCTTCTCAATGGTTCGCGTATCTCCTTTGCCCCAGTATTGTGCTGTCAAAACCGTTGCACCAGAAGTAATTCCAAAGAAAATCAGCGTCATGATAAACTGTACCTGTCCCGCTAAAGAAGCGCCGGAAAGTACTTTTTCGCCTACTGTTCCCAACATCACCACATCGGTTGCAGTCACTCCGACATTGATCAGATTCTGCAGCGCCATCGGAATCACAAGCGCCAATACGCTTTTATAAAAGCTTTTCCAATTAATGTGCAGATCATTCATTTCTCTATGCTTCTTCCACATGTTCCTCTTTTGCCCCCTTCTTGCGTAACCATATTACGCTTGCGATACCAATCATTAGCGTAAAGATAGAGATAAACTGGGAAGTAGACAATACGCTCACATTTCCTCTTGGATCATTTCGAAGGATTTCAATCAAGAATCTTCCGATACTATACAAAATCAGATAAGAAGATACTACGATCCCATCTGTCTTTTTCTTTTTCGTAATATAAATCAACAAAAAGAAATGTAGAAAATCTGCTGCACTGGATAAAAGCTGCGTCGGAATGAGCGCAATGTTATTTGGCGCAAACGGAGAATTTTTAAACGTAATTCCGTACCACGCTTCTGTCTCTCTTCCATAGCAGCATCCTGCAAGAAAACAACCGATTCTTCCGAATCCCTGTGCCAAAGCCAAAGACGGAATTGCAAGATCGAAATATTTCAATACCGGAAGTTTTTTCCACTTGCAGTACAAAAAAGCGCCGATAATTCCCCCGATAATTCCTCCATACACAACAAATCCTTCTGACATGCTCAATAAAAGAGACGGATCTTCCATAATGTCCTGAATCTCTGTAAGGAGAAATAAAAGCTTGGCGCCTACAATTCCCAAAAGTACGCCCAGAATCGCAATCCCATATACATGGTCTCCGTTCAATCCATATTTTTTTGCACGGAAATCTGCCGTAAATACAGCAGCAATAATGCCAAGCGCAATCATAAAGCCGTAACTATAGACAGTAAGCGGCCCAATTTCAAATAAAATGTATCTCATATTCTGTCACCTCACTGACCTCTATTCTACATGAAAACGTATAAAAAGTAAACAAAGTACTTTATAGAATACAAAAGGATATTTGTTGACAAATCAACTTCCTTTTGTTATATAATAGTATGATAAATTTGTTGATAAATCAACATTTGACTTCAAAGAGGGAAAAAATATGACAGACAGATTTGAAAAACTGACAACCGGTGTATCCCGCATTTACAAAAAAATACAAAAAATCAAAAAACATGAGATGAATGCCTTGGGATTGAAAGGTACGCAAGTCATGTGCATTTATTATCTTGCGTCTAATCCCGAAGGACTAACCGCCGCAGATCTCTGTGCAAAATGTAATGAAGACAAAGCTGCCATTTCTCGTGTTCTTGCAGAACTGGAAATCGAAGGATTTCTCTCTTATGAACAAGAGTCTTCCTGCAAGAAATATCGCAACAAAATAATTCTTACCCACAAGGGTAATGCGTATGCCAAACAAATCAATGATACAATTTTGCAGATCACAGAAATGAGCGGAGCAGGCATTACTGACAAAGAACGAGAAATCTTCTACCGTGTACTTATGATGATTGCAGACAATATTGATGAAATCGAAAGGAAATTATCGAAATGAAGAACTTAAAAAAACTATACTGCCGTACCTTTCAAACCGGACTAAAAATAGCGCTTCCATTCCTGCCTTACCGAAAACCGAGAGTATTTGGCAGCGTAAAATACATCCCGGAAATCATTGCCAAGCATAAATGCAGTCGCGTTTTAATTATTACCGATACGGGAGTCAAAGGATTGGGATTGACCTCACGTCTGGAACATAGTCTTTCTGAAGCTAAAATTCCATATTTCATCTATGATCAGGTAGTTGCCAATCCAACCACTGCAAATGTAGCAGATGCACTACAACTTTACCACACGAATGCCTGTGATGTTATCATTGGATTTGGTGGCGGTTCCAGTATCGACTGTGCAAAGGCTGTAGGCGCACGCGCTGTAAAGCCCAAACAGTCTCTTGCTAAAATGAAAGGAATTCTCAAAGTCCGGAAAAAACTTCCACTTCTCATCGCAATTCCGACTACAGCCGGTACAGGAAGTGAAACAACCTTGGCAGCCGTGATTACGGATGCACAAACACGGTATAAATATGCCATCAACGATTTTCCACTTATTCCAAGATATGCCGTGTTAGATCCGAAAGTAACAGTAAGCCTTCCTCCATTTCTCACCGCAACAACCGGAATGGACGCGCTTACGCATGCTGTCGAAGCCTTCATTGGTAATTCTACAACATACGCAACTCGAAAAGATGCTCTTCTTGCAGTAAAACTAATCTTCGAAAATCTGGAATCCGTCTGTCAGGACGGTTCTGACATTGATTAACGGAGAAATATGCTGCATGCTTCTTTTTATGCAGGCTGCGCTTTTACGAAATCCTATGTAGGTTACGTGCATGCCATTGCACATTCCCTCGGAGGGGAATATAATATACCACATGGACTTGCTAATGCAGTAATTCTTCCCCATGTACTGGAAGCATACGGCTCTGCCATCCACAAAAAACTGTATCTTCTTGCAGTAGAAGCAGGCATTGCAAGAAAAGAGGATTCTTATGCAGACGCCGCATCTATGTTTATCCGAAAAATTAAGCAAATGAACGCGCTCTTCGGAATCGGAACAACCATTCCTGAGATTCAGGAAGAAGATATCCCAAAACTTTCTCACTATGCGGATAAAGAAGCAAACCCGTTATATCCTGTTCCGGTTCTTATGGACGCAAGTGAACTGGAAACATTCTATTTTACGTTAATGGAGGATCACAATGACAGAAACGGAGATTAAACAGATCATCAAAGCACAACGTACGTATTTTCAAACAGGAGCTACCCTTTCCTTCGATAAGCGCCTGCTTGCACTTCGTAAACTGAAAGCATGTATTTTAAAGCATGAACAGGAGATTCATGCAGCGCTTCAACGGGATCTTGGAAAAAGTTCTTTTGAAAGCTATATGTGTGAAACCGGACTTGTTCTAAGTGAATTAAGCTATATGATCAAACACACCAAACATTTTGCGAAGGGAAAAAACGTTCGTACACCACTTGCACAGTTTCACTCCCGCAGCTTTAAAAAACCTTCTCCATATGGAGTCACTTTGATCATGAGCCCATGGAACTATCCCTTCATGCTCACCATCGAACCATTGATCGACGCCATTGCCGCCGGGAATACCGCAGTATTAAAACCAAGCGCCTATTCTCCTGCTACAAGTTCCGTCATTCAAAAAATCATAAAGGAATGCTTTCCACCGGAATACGCCTCTGTCGTTACAGGAGGACGTGCCGAAAATAACTGTCTTTTGGCAGAACATTTTGACTATATTTTCTTCACCGGGAGTCCAATCGTCGGTCGCGAAGTCATGCGCCACGCTTCTGACAACTTAACTCCGGTTACTTTAGAGCTAGGGGGAAAAAGTCCTTGCATCGTAGAAAAAACCGCTAACCTCAAATTGGCTGCAAAGCGAATCGTATTTGGAAAATTTTTAAATTGTGGACAGACTTGTGTGGCTCCGGATTACATTTACTGCGATCCTTCAATTAAAGATTTGTTGATTGCAGAACTAAAAAAAGAAATCAAAAAACAATTTGGCAGTCAACCACTCGCCAATCCGAATTACGGAAAAATTATCAACGCAAAGCATTTTCATCGAATTGTATCCCTGTTGGATTCTAAAAAGTTAGTACACGGCGGAAGTTTTGAGGAAACAACGCTTCAAATCGAACCAACGGTACTAAGCAATGTGACTTGGAATGACCCTGTCATGCAAGAAGAAATCTTCGGCCCGGTATTGCCAATACTCACCTACGATTCCTTCGATCAAGCGATTGAAAAAATCAATACCATGCCGCATCCTCTTGCGCTTTATATCTTCACATCCAACAAAGAAGCGGCCAATAAGGCAACTTCTCTCTGTGGATTCGGTGGAGGCTGTATCAATGATGTTGTCATTCATCTTGCCACAAGCGAAATGGGATTTGGTGGTTTTGGCGAAAGCGGCATGGGCTCTTATCACGGAAAAGCCGGCTTTGATACTTTCTCCCATTACAAAAGTATTGTGGACAAAAAAACATGGCTGGATCTTCCAATGCGATACCAGCCATATACAAAACTGAATGAAAAATTGCTGAAAATGTTTTTAAAATAAAGGATTGCCTATCCTTTGTTCTCATTTTGTAACTTTGAGATTACGTTGTCATAATTCCCCTTTTTGTGAGGGAACAGACATTTAGAACAGTCCTTCACACCATTTTCTGTGTAGGAAAAATTACCGCCGCATTCCTTTCCTTTTGCATACAATGGGCAAAAACAGAAGAGACAGTTAAAATCCTCTGTCTCTTCTGTTTTATGGCAAGGAAAAAATTCACAATTACGGTTTTGAAAGAATTTGTAATATTCAGACATTCTTATATACTCCTCTTGATTTTTCCTCATTATACTACTCTACTGCTTCTTCCGCAATACCGATGCACCCGTCTGCAATACGATCCAGATTATATAAAATCTGTGAAAACTCTTTTGTAAGAGCTGTGTCACATTCTTTTTCTTTGATACGTGTCAAATGATCTTTTTTTAATTTCTTCTGTGCTTTTCGCATACGATCTTTTACATCGATCACTTCCATAGCATATGCTACATCACCATTTTGTACCGCTTCCATAGAACCTTCAAATAAAGCCTGTGAAATATCAATACATTCTCCAAGATCATACAATGCTTTTTCAGACATTCTTTTTCCATCTGTATTCATCTGCTTACAGATATATGCCACTTCTCCACAACGGTCTGCTATACGATCAATGTTGTTCGACACATACAAATGGACTGCTGTCTGTTCAGACTGCTCTTCTGTCAGATTACCACTGGCAAAGAGTCTCGTAATATAGCTGCTGATGTTTTCACTCAAATGTTTTACTGCCCGAAAAGATTCTTCCATCTTTTCCTGCCAAAGTTTATCTTGCTTTCCGGTAACCGTATCTTTTAATGTACTTAACATTGCAGAAGTAATTTCTGAAAGATGCTCCACCTCATTTTTAATCAGATACATAGCTGCTGCCGGCTGACTCAAAACTTTATTGTCTAAAAATTTCGGTTCATAACTCAAAGCCTCTTCTTTATCTTTTCCGCTGATGATCCATGTCACAATCTTCACCATAAGCGGAATCAACGGAAGCCAAACCAATGTGCAGACTACATTAAACGTGGTATGAGCGTTTGCAATCTGTCTGGAAATGATATCAATTTCATTTCCTTTTGGAGAAATGAATTCAACAAACTTTACAAGCACAGGAATGAAGAAGAGAAATACTGCACTTCCTGTAATGTTAAATACGCTATGCGCCACCGCTGTTCGTTTCGCATTCTTAGATTGCCCGATTGAAGCTAAAAGAGCTGTGATTGTTGTTCCAATGTTATCTCCTAACAAAATTGGAATCGCTCCTGCAAGTCCAATCACACTTGTCACACCGTCCGGTCCTGCCTGTGCCGCAAAATTCTGAAGTACCGCGATCGTTGCAGAACTGCTCTGTACAACTAACGTCATCACCAAGCCAAGAAGCACTCCAAGTACCGGAATTTCTGCAACTTTTCCCATAAGCTCAATGAAGATCGGACTATTTGCCAATGGTTTCATTACACCGCCCATAATTTCAATTCCTTCAAAAAGAAGACCGAAGGAAAAGATCACCATACCAACATTTTTGATTTTTTCTTTTTTGCTTAAAAAATGAATCATAAATCCAACAAAAATAATCGGATAAATATAATCGCTTAACTTAAATGCAATCAACTGCGCTGTCATTGTAGTACCGATATTGGCGCCGAAAATAACGGAAATCGCCTGTGGAAGACTCATAAGTCCCGCACTTACAAAACCGATCACCATGACCGTTGTTGCAGAACTACTCTGTAATACTGCTGTCACAAGCGCTCCTGCCAAAGCTCCCATGATCGGATTCTTTGTCAAAAACTCCAAAATCTTTTTCATACGCTCTCCCGCTGCTTTTTGGAGCGCATCACTCATACTGTTCATGCCATATAAGAACAATGCAAGTCCTCCGGCAAGACCAAATATTATTGAAACATTCTCATTCATCTTTTTTTCCTCTCTGTTTTACCAAACTTTGATGTATTCTTTAACGTATTCAAACATAACATTCAAAAATTAAATTCTGAGCAAAGTTTTGTTAAATCTATGTAAAATCGCTTTACATTTTAGAGATTGTTTCCCATAAAAAACATTTTGTAGTAAAATAGAATTGGAAATTAAAAAAATGAGAATTTTTAATCTTACTTTAATATTTCTCTCGTATAGTGTAATCATAAAATAGAACACAAAAACAACCAACGAAGGGAGATACATTTTATGAAGAAAAGAACATTATTACTCACAACACTTGCTGTTTTCACAATCACATTTGCAGGCTGCGGTTCTGCACCCCCAAACAGTACAGCAAAAATACCAAACAATACATCTGGCAATCAAATGGAAGCTGCTTCTCCTACGGGAAATAACAACGCTTCACAAACAAATTCAGAAAGCAACATTTCTGAAGATGAGGCAAAGGCTATCGCTCTTTCCGATGCAGGCGTAACAGAAGACAAACTTACCAATATTCGTATTACACAAGATTCTGATGACGGCGTGTCTGTCTATGATGTAGAATTCTACATTGGCAACAAAGAATATGATTACGAAATTGATGCTTCCAACGGTAACATCAGAAGTCAGGATACCGATATAGAAGATGATTTCCATAACAACTCTTCTGATAGCTCTTCCTCTGTTATCAGTCTGGAAGAGGCCTCTAAAATCGTTCTCGCGAAAGTAGAAGGCGCAACAGAGAAGCATTTACGTATCGCACTTGATACTGATGATGGACAGCAGATATACGAAGGAGAAATTCACTACAATGGTATGGAATACGAATTTGAATTAAATGCAAAGACAGGGAACATCCTGGAATGGAGCAAAGAGCGGGAGGATGACTAATCATGAGAATACTTGTAGCAGAAGATGAAAAAGATATGAATCACATCATAGCTAAGCGTTTGAAAACAGAAGGATATAGCGTAGATTCCTGTTTTGACGGTATAGAAGTATTCGACTATCTGGCATGCGCAGAATATGATGCCATCATTCTCGATATCATGATGCCTCGCATGGATGGACTACAAGTATTAAAAAAATTAAGAGAACAAGAACACCAGGTTCCGGTTCTCCTACTTACTGCAAAAGACAGTGTGGAGGACCGGGTAACCGGTTTAGATGCTGGCGCCGATGACTATTTGGTCAAACCTTTTGCTTTCCAAGAATTACTTGCAAGGATTCGTGTTATGCTACGCAAACCCGCTTCTGTCAAAACGACCGTATACTCCATTGCCGATCTGGAAGTACATACCGATACACATCAGGTAATTCGCGGAAACAAAGAAATCCACCTGTCTTCCAAGGAATTTTCCCTACTCCGCTATATGATACAAAATGCAGGCATCGTCCTTTCTCGCGAAAAGCTAGAACAACATATTTGGAATTACGATTTTTCCGGCGGATCCAATGTCATTGACGTTTATATTCGGTATCTCCGCAAAAAAATCGACGATGGTTTCGACAAAAAATTAATTCAAACCATTCGCGGAGAAGGATACGTCCTTCGCGAATCCTAACACCCGGAAAGAAGGTTCCCTCATGATACATTTTTCATTAAAAACAAAACTGACTGCACTCTACACCATTCTCATGACTGCTGTTGTCTGCATGATTCTTGCCTTTTTATTTTCTTTTAGCAACAAAGAAATATTGACCGGTGTAGGAAGACAACTAGAGGAGCGGGTTTCCGACTCTCTAGACGACATTCGCTTTGACGGTGAGTATTTGGAAGTAGATTCCGATTTTTTAGAGCTAAAAAATGGAATCTATCTTTCCCTATATGCTACTAACGGAAACTTTCTCTATGGAAAAATACCGTACGGTTTTGATAACTCTCTTCCTTTTGAAAACGGCAATGTAAGAAAAGTAAAAAACGGCGATACACAGTATTACGCACTAGATCTGGTTTATGAAATTCCCGGATATGGTGTAGTAGATATTCGAGGGATTTCTTCCATCACCGCCGCGGAAAAAAGTTTTATCATGACCGTTCGGCTTTCACTTATTTTGCTGCCATTGATTCTTGTCATCACTGCCATTCTCGGATATTTTATGACAAAAAGAACGCTTCGTCCTGTCGATCAAATAACCCGTACCGTACAGGCTATCCAAGCAGACGACGACTTATCTCGGCGTGTTTCTCTTGGAAAAGGAAATGACGAAATCTACCGACTCGCTTCCACTTTCGATAGCATGCTTGCACAGATTGAAAACAGTATGGTTCGCGAACGCCAATTTACATCTGATGTCGCTCATGAACTCCGAACCCCTCTTTCTACAATGACATTAATCTGTGACAACCTGCTCTCCGGCAATCATCTGGAGGCCTCTACACGGGAAGACCTGCTTCTCCTTCAAAAAAAGGTGCATGGTCTTTCTCACATGGTTTCTCAGCTTCTTATGCTTTCCAGAGCAGATCAAGGGCGTGCCAAACTCGAACTAGAATCACTAAACTTAAGCGAAATTGCTCTGATTGCCTGTGAAGAAGCCAAAGAACTTGCCTCTGCCAAACATATATCTGTCGAATATAATTTAGAACCGGAACTCTCAATGGTTGGAGATGAAACTTTGCTTATTCGTTTTTTCCTGAATCTTCTGAATAACGCAATCTGTTATGGAAAAGAAAACGGACATATCTGGCTTACTCTGCAACGGGACGCCGAGAATCCTCTCTATATCAAAGGTTCTGTAAAAGATGATGGAATCGGTATCAGCAAAAAAGATCTTCCACATATATGGGAACGTTTCTATCAGGCAGATGCATCACGTACAGACAGTGAAAACTCCGGTCTAGGCCTCTCTATGGTGAATTGGATCGTAAAAGCTCATCATGGAACGATTCAAGTAAAAAGTAGTCTAGGAGAAGGTAGTGAATTTTCATTCTCTTTTCCATGTGACAAAGAGCATATAAATACTACTTAAAAACAGGGGGCTAATTCTCGAATGGATATTAGCGCCCTGTTTTGAAAATGATTCGATTGATGTGTATCTAATGATTTTATTCGTATTTTTTCCCTACGTAATAAGTTGCCGCTAATGTCAAAAATATCGCGAACCAAGCTGCATAAATTCGTAATTCAATCCATAATCCTTTACCACCGATCAAAAAACAACCATAACAAAAGACAGGTGCCAGCACCGTTATACCTAATGACACGCTTCTAAATACATTTAATATATAACTCCAGTTTTCATTGTTAAATGATAAACCTACCATGTGGATCCTAAAAATTCCCTGTGACACAAAATTGATTTTATTACCATCGTAGTATGTCGGCAACTCCTTTGCGAAAGGGCACAGCCACGTCGCAAATATCAACATAACACCGGAAATTTTCAAACTATCACGTAACAATTCTAATTCCATATTCGATACCGTAAACAAAATAAGCTCTATAAAAACAATAAGAACACAACTCAAATAGGCAATTCTCCACTTTGTTTTGCGTTTTTTTATCACATCTTGTACCGATAATTCCAAAGAACCAACAACAAGAGTTTCTACTTCTTCTGCATGCATATCTTTTTTTATGTCGATTCGTTCTCCTTTTAAAAGCTCTGTTACTGTGACTTCCAATATTTCAGAAATAGGTATTAAAAGCATGACGTTAGGTATGCTTGCACCTCGCTCCCATTTGCTTACGGTTTTGTCTGAAACAAAGAGTTTTTCAGCAAGTTCTTTTTGTGTGAGACTCTTTTCTTTTCTTAACTCACAAATAAATTTTCCAAACTTTTCGTTGTCAAGTTGATACATAGTTTTTACCTCCTATCCTGCTCACATTCTATAATAGCGGATAAATAAAGTAAACCTACCAACAGTAGAATTGAAAAAATACCCCTTTTCAAGGAAAAATCTAGATCATACTCTGCCCTGTATTGTTGTTATCGAATGAGCAAAGAAATAAGCGTATCACTATTTCTAATGATACGCTTATCTTATTTCATTTTTTAATTAAGAGCTATTAAAACTCCTATTTATTGTTGATAGCTGCCTGAGCTGCTGCTAATCTTGCGATCGGCACACGGAATGGTGAGCAAGATACATAGTCTAAGCCAATCTTGTGGCAGAATTCTACAGAACTTGGATCTCCACCGTGCTCTCCACAGATACCTACGTGTAATTCTGGATTTACTGGTCTTCCTAATTTCACAGCTGTTTCCATTAATTTACCTACACCGATCTGGTCTAATTTTGCAAATGGATCGTTTTCGAAGATCTTTGTATCGTAGTAAGCCTCTAAGAACTTACCAGCATCATCACGAGAGAATCCAAATGTCATCTGTGTTAAGTCGTTTGTACCAAAGCAGAAGAAGTCAGCTTCTTTTGCAATCTCATCAGCTGTAAGAGCTGCTCTTGGGATTTCGATCATTGTACCAACATGGTATTTCAAATCAATATCTGCTGCTGCGATTTCAGCATCTGCTGTTTCTACAACAACTTTCTTAACGAATTTTAATTCTTTGATATCACCGATAAGTGGAATCATGATCTCTGGGCATACATTCCAATCTGCATGTCTCTTCTGAACATTGATTGCTGCACGGATAACAGCTTTTGTCTGCATCTTAGCAATTTCTGGGTAAGTAACTGCAAGACGGCATCCACGGTGTCCCATCATTGGGTTGAACTCATGAAGAGAATCGATAAGAGATTTGATCTCTTCTACTGTTTTGTTCTTTGTATCAGCTAATTTCTGGATATCTTCATCTGTTGTTGGAACAAACTCATGAAGAGGTGGATCCAAGAAACGGATTGTAACCGGATTTCCTTCCAAAGCTTCGTATAATGCTTCGAAGTCTCCTTGCTGATATGGAAGAATCTTATCAAGTGCTTCTTCTCTTTCTTCTACTGTATCAGAACAGATCATCTCACGGAATGCTGCAATTCTGTCCTCTTCGAAGAACATATGCTCTGTACGGCAAAGACCGATACCTTCTGCACCAAGTTCACGAGCTTTTTTAGCATCTGCTGGTGTATCTGCATTTGTTCTAACGCCAAGTTTTCTGTATTTATCAGCCCATCCCATGATTCTTCCGAATTCACCTGCGATTGTAGCGTCTACTGTAGGAATGATTCCGTCGTAGATGTTACCTGTTGTTCCGTCAAGAGAGATTGCATCTCCTTCATGGAATTCTTTTCCTGCTAATGTAAATCTCTTGTTCTCTTCATCCATCTTGATGTCGCCACATCCAGATACACAGCATGTACCCATACCACGAGCAACAACAGCTGCGTGAGATGTCATACCACCACGTACTGTTAAGATACCCTGAGCAGATTTCATACCTGTGATATCTTCTGGTGATGTTTCAAGACGAACAAGAACAACTTTTTCTCCTCTTGCAGCCCATTCTACAGCATCTTCTGCTGTGAATACAACTTTACCGCAAGCAGCTCCCGGAGAAGCTCCAAGACCTTTACCCATTGGTGTAGCAGCTTTTAATGCGTCAGCATCAAACTGTGGGTGAAGTAATGTATCTAAGTTACGAGGATCAATCATAGCTACAGCTTTTTCTTCTGTGATCATTCCTTCGTCTACTAAGTCACAAGCGATCTTTAATGCAGCCTGAGCTGTTCTCTTACCGTTACGTGTCTGTAACATGTAGAGTTTTTTATCTTCGATTGTGAACTCCATGTCCTGCATATCTCTGTAGTGATCTTCCAAAGTATTGCAGATACCTACGAACTGATCGTAAACTTCTGGCATAACTTCTTTTAACTGATCAATCTTCTGTGGTGTACGAACACCAGCAACAACGTCTTCGCCCTGAGCGTTCATTAAGAACTCACCCATTAAGTGCTTGTCACCTGTAGCTGGATCACGTGTAAATGCAACACCTGTTCCTGATGTTTCTCCCATGTTACCAAATGCCATCATCTGTACGTTAACAGCAGTTCCCCATGAGTATGGGATATCGTTGTCACGACGGTAAACGTTAGCACGCGGGTTGTCCCATGAACGGAATACAGCTTTTACAGCACCCATTAACTGTTCCTTCGGATCTACTGGGAATTCTTCTCCGATTTTTTCTTTGTATTCTGCTTTGAACTGATTTGCAAGTACTTCCAAGTCTTCTGCTGTAAGGTCTACGTCCTGTGTAATACCTTTTTCTTCTTTCATCTTATCGATGAGTTCTTCGAAGTATTTTTTACCAACTTCCATAACTACGTCTGAGTACATCTGGATAAATCTTCTGTAGCAGTCCCATGCCCAACGAGGATTTCCTGATTTTTCAGCAAGTACATGAACAACTTCTTCATTTAAACCAAGGTTTAAGATTGTGTCCATCATACCTGGCATAGAAGCTCTTGCTCCTGAACGTACAGATACGAGAAGTGGATTCTCTTTGTCACCGAATTTCTTTCCAGTAACCTCTTCCATCTTAACGATTGCGTCCATGATCTGTCCCATGATTTCTTCGTTAATTGTTTTCCCATCCTCATAATACTGTGTACAAGCATCTGTTGTAATTGTGAATCCCTGTGGTACAGGAAGACCTAATTTTGTCATCTCAGCAAGGTTCGCACCTTTTCCACCAAGGGTATTTCTCATGCTCGCATCACCTTCAGTGAACATATAAACCCATTTTGCCATGTCTTTATGACCTCCTATAAATTTTTATTAATACATCGCAAGAAAGCACCTGTATCTCCGGACTACTCTCTTACTTTATATTATCAGTATATAATGTGACATAATATGCCACGTATATCATATATATTTTATACGCTTTGACAAGGTTCGTCAAGAGGTATTACTTATTGGGGACGTAGTATTTTGCTGTTTTGCTACGTCCCCAATTAATTATTACCCTGTCCCTTTTTGCAGAACCCCTTGTCCCTTTCTAATTATTTGAGATATTGTTCTCTGACTTCACATAAAATCTTTTCACTTTCTCTTATTGATATTCCCATTTTCTCAATCAAATATTCTTTGAACTTCTCTCTTAGCAGCTTTTCTTCTACAAATCTTTCTTTACTTTCAATCTCTAGTTGTTGTTTCATTTCATCCAAATATGTAATCGCAACATCTAACTTTTGTCTCGACACATCCTCTGCAACATCTGCAAACACATCTCTTTGTGTCTTAAAATGGAAATTCATAAAATCCTCCCAATCTTCAAATCTCTCGCAAAAAATCTTTAACGCTCTTTCATCTAATAACTGTAACGTTCTTGTTTTGTATTCCAAAACACTGCTATATTTATAATTCATAATATTTTTTACATGATGTGCTTTTAAAGGATTTAAATGAATATATCTAAGACAATTCCAAAAATATCTTGATGTTTCTATGCATTCACTTATAAAACGATTCTGAAAAACATGTCCGTTTCTTTTATGTTTGTAATTATAGTATTCAGCATATTTTGCCAAACACTTTGCCATATACATGGATAAATCTTGAAGTTCTGATTTGATAATTAAATGTACATGATTTGACATAATGCAATAAGCATATATTTCCACATTATGATCAGATAAAATTTCTTTTAAGATACGTTTCAAATATAATTTTTCTCTCGTCTGATTAAAAATCAGTTCTTTATTAATACCTCTTGCAATAACATGGTAAAATCCAGTAATGCTTTCTTTTCTTCTTTTTCTAGGCATTTTTCACCTTCTCACTTCTTTATGACCTAAAAAGGGACAAGGGTTTCTGCAAAAAGGGACATACCATTTTTTAATTGGGGACGTAGTAAAACTATAAAATACTACGTCCCCAATTAATTAAAATTCAAATTTTTTCTCAAAATAAGCTTTCAGATCTTCGATCTTGATTCTTTCCTGTTCCATCGTATCACGATCACGAACAGTTACTGCTCCGTCTTCTTCTGAATCGAAGTCATATGTGACACAGAACGGTGTTCCGATCTCATCCTGGCGACGGTAACGTTTTCCGATATTTCCTCTGTCGTCAAACTCACAGTTATATGTCTTTGATAACTCAGCAAATACTTTTTCTGCGCCTTCGTTCAACTTCTTAGAAAGTGGAAGTACACCGATCTTAACCGGAGCGAGTGCTGGATGGAAATGTAATACTGTACGAGTATCTCCGCCTTCCAATTCCTCTTCATCGTAAGCTGCACAGAGGAATGCAAGTACCATACGGTCAGCTCCTAATGATGGTTCGATTACATATGGAATGTATTTTTCTTTCTTCTCATCATCAAAATATGTCATATCCTGTTTGGATTCATTCTGATGCTGTGTAAGGTCATAATCTGTTCTATCGGCAACGCCCCATAATTCTCCCCATCCGAATGGGAATAAGAATTCAAAGTCTGTTGTTGCTTTACTATAGAAACTAAGTTCATCTGGATCATGGTCACGAAGACGAAGTTCTTCATCTTTCATACCGAGCGATAATAACCAATTGTGGCAGAATGATCTCCAGTACTGGAACCATTCTAAGTCAGTTCCCGGTTCACAGAAGAATTCTAATTCCATCTGCTCGAATTCTCTTGTACGGAATGTGAAGTTACCCGGTGTGATCTCGTTACGGAAAGATTTACCAATCTGCGCAATACCGAATGGGATTTTCTTTCTGGATGTACGCTGTACATTCTTGAAGTTTACAAAAATACCCTGTGCTGTTTCCGGTCTTAAGTATACAGTATTTTTTGCATCTTCTGTTACTCCCTGGAATGTCTTGAACATTAAGTTGAACTGACGGATCTCTGTAAAATTGTGTTTTCCGCAAGATGGACATGGAACATTATGTTCTGCAACCCATGCTTCCATCTCTTCTTTTGTCCAGCCGTCTACGCTGCTTGTAAGTTCAATTCCATGTTCTGCTGCAAAATCTTCGATAATCTTGTCTGCACGGAATCTTTCTTTACATTCTTTACAATCCATAAGAGGATCGCTGAATCCTCCCAAGTGTCCTGACGCTACCCATGTCTGTGGATTCATAAGGATCGCACAATCTACACCTACGTTATATGGATTTTCCTGCACGAATTTTTTCCACCACGCACGTTTTACATTGTTCTTTAATTCTACACCAAGGTTACCATAATCCCATGTATTTGCAAGACCGCCGTAGATTTCAGAACCAGGGTATACAAATCCTCTTGATTTCGCTAATGCGACGATTTTTTCCATTGTCTTTTCCATAATCTTTTCCTCTCCTTCACCTTCATTTTCTATATTCGTGAGTTGAATAAAGAATATCTATAAATTGTTAATTATTATACATTCTTTCTATATGAATGTAAAGCAATGTTTATGCAAAACAAGAAATCTATCGCTATTTTACACATATTTCCAGTATTTCCAACGACTTAAACTGCTTATCGATGTAGACAGAAATATACCGTCCAATGATTTTTTTCAAATTGTGAAGTACGGAATCTGCCACCGTAAACGTATATAGCTTTTCTATCGTAGAACTGGCGATATACTGCATTGCATATAATGTTGATGTGTCAATCTCCATATCATCAAACACACCTTGCATACACTCGCTACAGATAACCCCGCCTTCTTTTGCACTGAATACAACCGGCCGTTCTGTATCGCCACACTTTACACATTGAAATACTTGCGGTCCTTCTCCGTTTATGTAAATTGCTTTTAGTTCAAAGATACATCGAATCAACGCATTCGAAATATTTTTATTCGTCAATGCTCGAAACGTCTGATACAGAAGTTTTAGCATCTGTGTCTCATCATTGTATTCTCTCGTATAGTATTCTGTGAATTCCATAAAATAAAAACCATAATAGGCCGCTTCCATATCGGAACGCAGCTCTTGAAAATAATTGGCAATATTCACCTGCATAATATCATACGAAGTTCGCCCTTCATAAAGTATAAACTCACCAAAGCAAAAAGGACTCACAGCACCTCCAAGGGGACTGTTTGGTTTTCTCGCCCCTTTGGCAAATGCTGAAATACGTCCTCTTTCTTTTGTTAAGATTACCACTCTCTTATCGTACTCCCCGATGGGGGTTACTGACAGAACGATCCCTGTCACTGTTACCGACTGATTCACGTTTGCCTTCCTCTGCTTCTTGAAGATTCTCATTCCGGTATCGAAGATAATCTTCAATCTTTCCTGTCTTTGTAAATTGCTCCCAATACACAAGCCCCATGAAATCACCTCTTCTTCTGTCTTCTACTCTTAGGTTCTCCCATTGGGCTTGTCTTATACCAGATAAAAACTGGTAACTTTTCTCTTATTCGTCCTTTGTATATCCAAAGTTTTTAATTAGAAAATCGCTGTCTCTCCAATCCTTTTTCACTTTCACCCAAAGCTTCAGATTGACTTGCATTTCCAGCATCTTCTCAATCTCAAAACGGGCATTTGAGCCGATCTTTTTCAACATTGCGCCCTGTTTTCCGATGATGATGCCCTTATGTGAATCTCGCTCACAAATGATTGTTGCGTCGATATTCACAAGCTTTCTCTTGAATTCCATGCGATCGATCGCCACTGCAATTCCGTGAGGGATCTCTTCATTTAAGGCATGAAGCGCTTTTTCACGAATGATCTCCGCCACAATCTGACGCTGCGGCTGATCGGTAATCGTATCTTCATCGTAGAACTGCGGACCATACGGCAGATACTGGAACAATACCTTAACAAGCTCATCTGTATTTTCTCCGGTTCTTGCAGATACCGGAACGATCGCCGCAAAATCATATTGTTTCTGGTACGCATCAATGAAAGCAAATACTTCCTCTCGCTTTACCATATCTACTTTATTGATCACAAGAATTACCGGAGTTTTCACCTTTTTCAACTGTTCAATGATATGCTTTTCCCCTGCTCCGATGAATGTAGACGGCTCTACAAGCCATACAACAACGTCCACTTCATTCAAAGTACGCTCCGCTACATTGACCATATATTCTCCAAGTTTATTCTTCGCCTTATGGATTCCCGGCGTATCCACAAACACAATCTGTCCTTCTTCTGTTGTAAGAACCGTTTGGATACGATTTCTTGTCGTCTGTGGTTTATTCGATGTAATCGCAATCTTCTGTCCGATCAAATGATTCATCAAAGTAGATTTTCCTACGTTCGGACGACCAATCAATGTTACAAAGCCTGATTTATAATCTGCTCTCATCTGTTTCCTCCTAATTTTTATCGATAAAAAATGACTCTCTATGGAAATCATCAAAACAAATCTTTCACTTCATCAAATAACTGTTTTGCCGCTTCAATCTTCTCTTCGCCACCAATGACACAGAATTGTTCTGCTGCGAGTACCGCTTCCAATACTTCTGCTAACTTTCTAATATCTTCTTGTGTTGCATGAAGCACCTGCAGTCTTTCTTTTTGAATCATCTCTTTGGACACATGATTCATATATAGATTTAGTGAACGGTCACCCTTTGCAACCGGAGTCAGCGGTTGATCCAGATTGCTGATCGTACCGATGATATATTTTGTCATATCACGGTCAGATACCGTAAAGTTTTTCAAATACTCTGTTACCCCTTCGTATACTTCATTTGTTTTCTCCAAATTCGGATCACGATAGGATACAAGATAGCCTTCTCCAATTCGATTGAAACCGCTCATGCAGCCGTATGCTCCACCTTTTACACGAATGTTCTGCCACAGATAATCATAACTTAAAATTACTTTTAAAATCTGAAGAGCTCCTGTGTATTCCGCACCACGGTCTATAAAGTTTCCTGCTCGTGCTACATACTGTACTTTAGAAGATGTTTTGAATCCTTCGTTCTTCTTCTCACAATGAATCACACATGGCTCAAGCTTCACTTCTTCTGTATAAAGAGCATCTTTGAGTTCATCAATCCATTTGTCCATTCCTTCTAAACCATCTGCTGTAGACGTATAGCTAAGCATCATGTTATCTGCCCGGAACAAAAGCTTACATAATACTTTTAAATTCTGGATCAAGGTTTCTTTTTCTTCTTCAAAATGTTCCGCGATCTCATTGACTTTTTTATAATAGTCAATACCGTTTGTCATATCTTTGAACTTTGAAATCGGCGACGCATATGCCATTGCACGTAGAGCCGCCGTTGTATGTCCGGAAGAAGTAAATCGCATCTGCATTCTGGAAATCGTTGTATCCAAGATTTCTTTCAGACGTTTTTCATCTTCTAATTTCGATTCCATCAGAATCTCTCGGATCATCGCAAAGGCTACCGGAAGCTTATGATACAATGCTTTTGCTTTGATTTCAAACGTTGCTTTGAATTCTTTTTCTTTCACCTTTTCTACATCCGGATACATTTCCAGCGAAGTTCCGATTCCACCGGTATGCACATTAATCTCATTGAAAAGCTCTCCATATTCATAATGTGTCGTATCGATCACGCCGAGCACACTTTGTAAAATCCCCACATACGGAAGAAGCTCAGCAGGTACCTGTGACAGATCAAACAAAATATCCAAATATCCGATTCCGTTTGTCTCCACATTATGATGCACCATCAAGATATCTCCATAGCGAATCTCTTCGTTATAGATTGGTTGGATTTCTGTGGAAATATCTTCCACTTCCAATACAGGGATGGTCTCAAGCTCTTCCTGTGTTGATGGTTCCTCCTGGTATGCAATCAGTTGAGCGGTCTTGTCGGCAATCTCTTTTACTTCCTCTTTTGTAAGACTTGCTTTGTATGCTTGCAGCTTATCGTGCAATTCTTTTTCCATTCTTGCTGTACGACCTTTTTCCGGTTTTACTACCACAATTGCCCCATGTGCATTATCCAACAAATACTTTTGAATCAATTCTTCAAAATACCCTGTGTTCATCTTCTCTTTTAACAGATTGAACGTTCCGATCGCGTCTACATGGATAAACGGTTTTTCATCATCATAGAGCCAGCTTTCGAAAATCTGAAGTCCGTACATCAATCCTTTCGGGAAACCGCCAAAGTCTGCTTCTCGATAACGGAATTCATGATAGTTGATTCCTGCTTCGATTGCCTTTTTATCCATTCCGTTCTTCACAATGTCTGAAAGCGTCTTTTCAATAACAGAGACAAACTGCTCCTTCTGCTCTACGTTTGCATTCTTCGCAACAATCGAAAATACCGGCTGATAAATACCGTTATCATAAGACCCCATGATATCTTTTCCAATTCCTGCATCTACAAGCGCTTTTTTAAGAGGCGCCCCCGGTGCTGACAAAAGCGCATAGTCTAAAATCTCAAATGCAAGATACAATTCTTTGTCCAAACTCGTTCCGATTACTTTATTATAAGAGAGGTATGTGTTATCCTCTTCTGACTCGCTGCTGGCAATGGAATACTCCATCTCTACTTCTTTCACTTCATCAAACGGCTCTTGATAGCGAATTTTAGAATCAATTTCCAATAAATCGTAATGGCTCAAATATTCCCGATCCAACCACTCCAGTTTCTCTGCCATATCCATATCACCATACAGATAGATATAACTGTTTGACGGATGATAGTAACGGCTGTGGAACTCTAAAAACTGCTCATACGTAAGCTCTGGAATCACTTCCGGATCTCCACCGGATTCATGATGATAAGAAGTATCCGGGAACAACGCATTCAGAACCACGCGGTCAAGCACACCTTCCGGAGAAGAAAATGCCCCCTTCATTTCATTGTATACAACACCGTTGTATTCCAGATCTGCATCTACATCATCTAACTTATAGCTCCAGCCTTCTTGACGAAAAATCTCATCGTGTTTATAAATATTCGGATGAAATACAGCATCCATATACACATGCATCAAATTCTGAAAATCTTTGTCATTACAGCTTGCAATCGGGTATACAGTCTTATCCGGATAAGTCATCGCATTTAAAAATGTATTCAGCGAACCTTTTACAAGCTCCACAAACGGATCTTTCGCCGGAAATTTCTCTGAACCGCAAAGTACAGAATGTTCCAAAATATGCGGAAGTCCTGTGCTGTCCTCCGGCGGTGTACGAAATCCGACTGTAAACACTTTATTATCATCATCATTTGAAATAAGAACTACTCTTGCACCACTCTTCTTATGTCGCAAAAGATATCCCTCAGATTGAAAATCCGGCAGATGATGCTCTTCCAGCAGTTCATATGTCTGTAATTCTTTTAAATCCATAGTTTTCACCAATTCTTTCCTAAATATATTCAACAAAGTATTACTATTATAGCATTTTTCCCCTTTTTTTCAAGACTCGCAAAGAAGTCTTAAAGAAAGAAGAAAAAGCACAACGAAGATTCGTTGTGCCAATTTCCCACATCATCAAGTATCCCCTAATGAACTACAATTATATTACTTTTCATCATCGTTATATTAGAACATTCAACTTGACTATCCCTAAAAACAAGAAGAACCCAAGCAAACTCATCACTTTTCCCACCGTAACTCCCGGCGCATGATAGATCATTGTGATTTCATGCTCACCTTTTTCTAGCTCCATACCTAAAAACGCAGTATTTACTTTTTCATGCGTCACCTGTTTTCCATCCACACACACTTCAAAATTTCGATCATATGGAATGGAAGTAATCAAATATCCATCTTTCTCCATCTTTATACTTCCTTGAATGACATTTCCTTTTGTTTTCTCCTTATCTACTCGAAATTCTGTCCGGCAAAATTGCTTCTCATCAGAAGCCTGCACTTCATCTGCCCAGATATAACCTTTTACATTACAAATGTCATAATTGCCTTCTCCAAACGTCACGTCAAGAGAAGTTTGTCCGTCCCGTAATGCAATCGCATACGTAAATGTTTCATTTTCATTATAGTAAATATGCTGCTTAGCCGTCAGTTTATTCCGAACACCTTCCACAATAACAGAGACATCTTTTGATGGATGATGATTTTTCACCTCAAACTGTAAGAAAAAAATATCTCCTTCGCTTGCTTTTGGTATCTGCACTTGGCTTTTGATTTTTTTCTTTTTCTGAATCCGTTTGTCTTCCAAAGAAAGCGCTACGTTTTTCACCTCCGGCTGTTCTACAAACTTCTTTTGCCCATCCTCTTCCGCTTCTTCTACTACTGCATACTTCAATAATGCGATCTGATTATACGGAAAAGAAAGCTTTCGATATGTCTCTTCCGTCATCACCCTATCTGTTCCATAGGCAATCGGAAGAACCGAGTTATTCTCATATACTCCTTCTGCTATCTTCCGATATCCCGGTACATCCTGATCGGATAAAATATATTTTATCCCCATAAATCTTTGAAATACTGGATTTTTTGCACCTGCCTGCATCAAAATATTCCGATACGGTTGCTCCATTTGGAAACTGTTTTTACGAAAATCTTGATATCCCTCATGATATGTGGAAGAATACACCGAGGAAACATATTGTTCCATCGACCAAATTCGATTGATATTCGCTGCATCTTCCTCCAATGTACCGCTTTGTTCCATCCGATAGAAGCCTTGTTCCTTCCGTAAGATTTTTTCTGCCTTCTTTGCATATTCCTGACTTGTTACCTTCTCATAAAATGTCTGATCTAGCATCCGATTTTCCTGCAAAGAAAAAATTGTTCCAAACAGCAGTAATGAAATAAGCGGTACGACCATCAATATTTTTTCCATATGAACCCGATAAAATACCATGCCGAAAAAAAGCATGAGAATTGCTTCGACAAATAAAAATTTGGATACCTCTGTTTGCCTCTCCCAAGGACTTCCTATCCACACAAGCAATACGGTTAGAGCCAAAGAAAACATCCCCTTCCCAAACGAGATTTCCCTTCGTTTTTGTTTTTCCAGATACATAAGAATGAGGTAACAACACAGCGGCAACATCGGTATTAACACTTTTCCACGAATATACAAACCACCATTCAAAAGATAGCGGAATATCGGTAAGCCGATAATCACAAGACAAGCAAGATGGAGATACTTTTCTCTCCACGATTGATACAATACTCCGGTAAAAAGTACCGTAATTACGATTGTCGGAAGTCCGATACCATACGGATCATATAGCACGTGTCCAAGTTCCATTTGTGGAAGAAAAAGTTCCGGAAACGATACACTTACTTTCGCTCCTCTTTCCCCTGAAAAAAGCGCCATGGCGGTTGGTACAAGCAAAACACCACTCATAAAAACGCTTGTAAGAATCCGAAGAGAGAATTGCACTCCCGCGAAGAGAAATCCTCTTCCGGTTATCCTCTTTCCTTTTTCCTCCTGCTCACTCCAATACCGAAAGATTCCGTATATTCCCAAGGCTAAAATTCCTCCGATACTAAAGTAGAAACTTGTCATAATCATCAAAAACATACTCATAACGAGCAAGCCGGATTTATTTTTTCGGAAATATCGATCGATACCAATGAATCCCAAAATTAAAAATGGCATATAGTTCACAAACATAATCTGGCTATAGGAATGAAACACCATCGGTCCCGCAAGCAAGAACAGAAGCGCTGCAAGTCCACTATTTCCTTTGGACGCTCCGTTTCCACGAAACCACCGATATAACAGAACCATATCTACTAAAATGCAAAGAATACTCACTGCCATCATATAATCACTCATCTTCACGAAGGGTAATAGATATGCCGGAAGATTCAGCGGATTATAAAGACCATAATAGGCAAAATGATAGATATTCTGTCCACCACCAATATTGGCAGCAAACTCCGGAAAGAACTGTCCCGTCTCATAAAACTGTTGTCGAAAATACTCCGGGAATACACTATGCTGACTGATCCAGTCCACATTCGCCCCGAATACCTTTCCTAACATGATTTACACTCCTTATCACTACTATCCTTCAAAATATAGATTGGACGATGTTTTGTCTCCAAATATGTTTTTGACAAATACTGACCAACGATTCCGGTGCACAAAAGTTGGATTCCTCCCACCAAAAATACGATGCATACCAAAGAAGGCCAGCCGGATACCGGATCTCCCCATATCAGTGTTCGCACAACGATCACACCAATCAATACAAAGGACAACAGACAAAACAGAACCCCGATCACCGATGCCAAAGATAACGGTGCTACCGAAAAACCGGTAATTCCTTCCAAAGAATAGAAAAACAATTTCTTTAACGACCATTTCGTATCCCCTGCCGAACGTTCCACATTTTCAAATTCTAACCACTTTGTACGAAAACCTACCCACTCAAAGATTCCTTTGGAAAATCGATTGTACTCACTCATATCCAGCACCGCATCCACCATGTTTCGTTTCATCAGCCGATAATCTCTTGCTCCGTTTACGATCTCTGTCTTGGAGATTTTATTGATAAATTTGTAGAAGCTTTCTGACAAAAAGGAGCGAAGCTTCGGTTCTCCCGTCCTTGTGGAACGTTTAGTTGCTACACTATCGTACCCTTCTTCCTCCAAAATCCGGTACATTTCCGGTAATAATCCCGGCGGATCCTGAAGATCCACATCCATCACCGCCACATAATCTCCGGCTGCATGTTTTAATCCCGCATAGATTGCCGCCTCTTTTCCAAAATTTCTGGAAAAAGAAAGATACGAGCACCTTGCGTCTAACATATGTAAATCCTTCATCACAAAAAGGGTATGATCCGAAGAACCGTCATCCACAAATAACAGTTCTATTTCTACATCCTTCATTTGATCCATAACCTTGCACATCTCTTTGTAATAGATCGGTAACGCTTCCTCTTCATTGAAGCATGGTACGATCACAGTTAAATTCTTCATCCCTACTCCTCCTGTTTCTTAAATATATAACACTTGCTGAATCCATAATTCATCCCGATAATGATTCCTTGCAGCAGCAACTTGCAAAACAACTCCGACAGCTTATATTTTTCTGTGAAAATATACATTCCCCACAATTCAACTCCCATCGAAACTGCACGCATCCCGACAAATTGTATTGCTTCTCTAAAGATACTGTCTTTTCCTTTTTTTCGAAAGACAAAGGTTCGATTTATCACGAATGCAAATAGTATTGCTCCAACAATAGAACTTGCATTTGCCGCCTGAAGTCCGAAACCGCCTCCGTATCTTAATACTGTAAATATTCCGATATTTACCAAAGTTGTACAGCCCCCTGCAATGATATAGCGGAGCATTTCATATTGCATGTTCATCACCTCTTTGCCTAGTGTAGCAAACGTCTCTTAAGTTTTTCCGAAAATATACCTTAAGATTTCTTAACATTTTCTACAGAATTCCTAATATTTGTTATAATGGTGTTAGACATTTAGGAGGAAAACTTATGGAACGATCAAAGATTCTTATTGTAGATGATAATCCGGAGATTCGGGAAATTATAGAAATTCTTTTGACAGGCGAAGGCTTTGAGAGCGTACAGGCAAAAGACGGTATCACTGCTCTTCGACTTTTAAAAGAACAGGATTTCGACCTCATAATCTTAGACATTATGATGCCGGGAATGAACGGCTATCAAACATGTCTGGAAATTCGGAAATCCAACAACGCTCCAATTCTGTTTTTGAGCGCACGGACAAAAGACAGCGACAAAACCCTTGGATTTTCCAGCGGTGGAGATGACTATCTGGCAAAGCCCTTTTCTTACAATGAACTAATCAGCCGGGTAAAAGCGCTCATTCGCCGCTACCACATTTATAAAGGGAAAGAAGTCGTAGAAAAAACTTCGGATGTCTTTTCCTATCATTCTCTTACCATTGATGAAAAATCTGAAGAGATTCGAAAAAACGGAATTTTGATCGACTTGACAGATACAGAATATCGAATGCTTCTTCTCTTCCTCAAGTATCAAGGGCAAGTGTTTTCTGCGGAACGTCTCTACGAAGCTATTTGGGAGGAACCTTATTATTATGGTGCCAACAACACCGTCATGGTGCATATCCGCAACCTTCGAAAAAAGATAGAAGAAGATCCAAATAAACCATTGATTATTAAAACAATCTGGGGAAAGGGGTATCGATGTGATTCATAAAAGAAAACCTGTCAAAATCCGAACACAACTTAGCTGTCTCATTCTCATTGCAGGCACGATTGCTTTCATTCTCTTCCATATTCTTTGGTATAACAAATGGACTGTTTTTGAGTTATTTGATCCTGTTCTCCACCTTACGCCGCCACATGGAGATGCTTATTTTTTCGATACGATACTGGAAGAAGCCGTCAATTACGATATTCCTGCTTCCGAAAAAGACACAGAAGCCACCGAAAGTTTACAGCCATTTTTTGACCTTTGCGATGAGTATACAAGTCTCTATATCTATGGTTTGGATGGAATATACCGGGCAGGACGATATGCGCCAATTATGAATGACAACAGTTTTCGAAGCGTATTTGATCTTGGCTATCGAATTACCGGCGGGGAGGGAGAAGGACATCGAGAGTTTTCTGTAGAATTTAAAAACGGAACCGCTCTTGTTATGGTGTATTTTTACCACAACAGTTTGTTTCTCTACCCCTATGCTATTTTTTGTATTGCTTCTTCCTTTCTTTTTTTCTTGAGTGTCATCCTGATTTACATATCAAGGAAGCTCAAACAGATTACAAAAGTTCAAAACGGTATTCTGCAAATGGCATCCGGTGATTTAAAAACTGTGATTCCACAATTTGGTCACGATGAAATCGGTATTCTCTCTATGGAACTTGATAAACTTCGAATTACCTTAGATGATACGCTGCGACAGGAACAAGAAAGCCGACAAGCGAATCAAGACCTGATTACTGCCATGTCGCACGATCTGCGGACACCACTCACGATTCTAAACGGATATTTGGAAGTATTGAAATTAAAAAAAGCGCCGGATATGCAGGAAGAGTATTTAGATCGTTGCCTGCAAAAAACAAAAGATATCAAGGACATGACCGATCGAATGTTTGAATATGCGCTTGTTTTTGAAGAGGCGGAGATTCCGAATCTCGTTTTGCTGCCTCTTTCCTTTTATCAAAATTGTCTGTTGGAAAATACTGATTTTATCCGCCTTGCAGGTTTCTCCTGTGATATCGAATTATCTCCTGAAAATACGGAAACATCCCTCTCTTTTCTCGGAGATGAAACCATGCTAAAACGGATTTTCAACAACCTGTTTTCCAACATTTTGAAGTACGGAGACAAGTCTCAAGCCGTTCTCATTCGTCTTACTGTCGATGGTTCGGAGTTAAAGCTTCTTCTGAAAAACAGAACAAAAGAAGAAGTAAACGGCATCGAGAGCAATCATATTGGTCTAAAAAGCGTGGAAAAGATGATGTCGCTTCTTGGAGGAAGAATGCTTTTCAACGAAATGGGGCATGAATTTTCGGTACAGCTTACATTTCCTTCTTCATAAGTTTTATATCTTTTCTCACACAAACAGGAGGATACCTTATCGGTACCCTCCCGTCATCTTAAGTGATTCTATTTTACACTTCTCTTGTGTATTTCTTTAACCACTCTACTTCTTCTTCATTTAAGTATGGAGAAATCTTCTCGAATACTTCTTTATGGTAGTCATTTAACATCTTTTTGTCTTCCGCTGACATCACATCTGGATCGATCGCGTCTAAATCAATCGGAACAAATGTAATCGGTTCAAAGTACATGAACTGTCCATATTCATTCTGTACCCCTTTGCGGACGATCAATTCATTCTCTGTACGGATTCCGTGAGAACCTGCAATGTAGATTCCCGGTTCATCTGTAATTACCATACCTTCTTCGAAAGGTGTCGCTTCACTTGCTCTTTGCATCCAGCGAATACCCGTCGGACCTTCGTGAATGTTCAATAAATATCCAACTCCGTGTCCTGTTCCATGGTTAAAGTTTAAATCCATATCCCAGAATGGTTTTCTCGCAAGCATATCGATATTAGAACCGGTTGCTCCATAAAGGAACTTCGCGTTCATTACGCTTAACATACTCTTCGCAACTGTTGTAAAGTGAAGCTTTTCAATCTCACTTACTTCACCAAGAGCAAATGTTCTAGTGATATCTGTAGAACCTTCGTAGTAGTTTCCACCTGTATCTGTTAAGAAAAATGCATTTTCTTTTAATGGAACGTTTGTCTCCGGTGTGGAAGAATAATGCACGATTGCTGCATGTTCACCAAATCCGCAAATTGGCTCAAAACTTGGCCACAAGAAACCTTCCTGCTCTGCGCGGAAAGCCTCTAACTTATCAGATGCACTCATCTCTGTGATTTCCATCTTGCCTACATTTTCTTTCACCCATTTCATGAATTTTGTCATAGCAACACCGTCTTTGATGTGTGCGTTACGAATGTTCTGTAACTCTACTTCATTTTTCATCGCTTTCATCAAAACGCTAGGGTTACGTTTTTCCACTTTTGCAGCTTCATCAGAAATGTTGTAGTAAAGCGCATAATTCATGCGGTCTGGATCGATCAATAATATATTGTCTTTTCCGTATTTTTTCAAGTCTTCATATACATCATTGTATGGATGTAATACGATATGGTTTGCATCAAATTCTGCTCTGATCTCATCATTTAATTTTGTCTCATCTACATAGAGATCTACCTGATCCATGGAAATGATCATGTAGGACAGAAGAAGCGGTGAGTATGCAACATCATTGCCTCTTACATTTAATATCCAGCAAACATCATCCAAAGAAGTTACAACGTGTACGTCTGCGCCTTCCGCTTTCATCACTTCACGAATACGTGCAAGTTTTGACGCTGCACTTTCCCCTGTCAATTCCTCTCCAAGAGCAAATGCTTTCTCTGTCGATAACGCCGGTCTGTCTTCCCACACTTCATCGATCAAATCATATGCATAATTCACACTTCCACCATGTACGGCTGCAGACTCTGCATATGCTTTTCCTTCATCTACCGCAACAAGGCGTCCATCAAATCCAAGTGTTCCGCCTTCTGGAAGCTTGTCTGCCACAAACTGGTTCACAGTTGGTACTCCAGGCTCTCCCATTCTATAAAGTTCTACACCGGAACCTGAAAGCTGCTGCTCTGCCTGAAGGAAATATCTTCCATCTGTCCAAAGACCAGCCTCTGTCTGTGTAATAACAGCAGTTCCCGCAGAACCTGTAAATCCTGTAATAAATGCTCTTGCTTTAAAATGTTCACCAACGTATTCGCTCTGGTGATTGTCTGCTGATGGAACGATATACATATCAATCTTCTTTTCTTCCATCAATTCACGAAGTTTTGAAATTCTTTCTGTAACTTTCATGATTTTCCCTCCTAGTCTTGAAAAGCATGTTTTTAACATTGTAAAAATCATCTACTTTTTCACAAAGATATCGTATCATATTTTTCTTTTACTTACAATGAATTCTTCTTCTATATTCTTTCGCTTTTTGTACCAGTTTTTTCACAAATTCTGGATTCGATGGGTAATACAAATGAGGAAAACCTAAAAAGTAATGTTCCCCAGATTTTATGCATTCATAACCCCTTCCTGTAGACGGTTTCCTGGCAATGCATGCTGTCCCCGAATCCGTGCTATCGAAATAATGAAATTCATGTCCTTTTATCACTCCGTTCTTGGATAAAAAGTATGGCGCCTTTTCTTGTAATTCAATATAACCAAATCGAACTATTTTTTCTGTATCATAGACCCCTCCTTCTACAATCCCAACCATTGGATATTTTATACCGTCTTTTCCCTGGATCCATTCATGCAAATACATGAAGCCTCCACATTCTGCAACAAAAGGCATGCGATTTGCAAATGCCTCTTGTATGGATTTTTTCATAGATTTATTCTCACTTAATTCTTGCAAATATAATTCCGGATATCCGCCGCCAAACAGAATACCATCACACTTATTCGGTAATTCTTTATCATGTAACGGGGAAAAATATTGAAGTTTTGCTCCGTACTCTTTGAATAAGTTTAAGTTTTCTTTGTAATAGAAACAAAAAGCCTCATCCTTTGCCACAGCTAATATTGGAGCGTTCTCAGTCTGAAATCGTTCTATTTTTGTAGGGAACTGTATATCCCACTCTTCTGCTTCTTCTGCAATTCTTTTCAAAGCTTTTACAGAAACTGTCTCATTGATTCGAGATGCAATTTCTTTCATCTGATTTTGTATATCAGGAATCTCTTTGGGCAAAATCAATCCTAAATGACGACTTTTGAAGCTTCCTTTTTTATCTTCCGGAACATAGCCAAGAACTTCAATTCCAAGTTCTTTTTCTATGATTGGTTTTAATACTGAAAAATAATGTTTTGACATTTTATTCAAAATTACTCCTCGTATCAAATGTTCCGTATCGTAAGATAGGAATCCGGAAATCAACGGAAGCAACGACTGTCCCATTCCTTTTGCGTCTATCACAAGAACAATCGGTGTTTTTGTAATTTTCGCAAGATGATACGACGAACCTTCTTCACGTACTCCTCCAAGACCATCAAAAAGCCCCATTACTCCTTCCATAATGATCAAATCATTTTCTTTTCGATTCTTCAAAAGTAATGCTCTCGTATTATATTCTCCCGAAAAAAAAGTATCTAAATTTTGAGATGGAATACCAAGTACTGTCTCATGAAACATGGGATCGATATAATCCGGCCCACATTTACATGCAAAAACCGGTTCCTTCTGGTCTTTTAATATTTGTAAAAGTGCACATGTAATCGTCGTTTTCCCACTACCGCTCTTTGGTGCAGCAAGCATCACTCTTCTTATCTTCATTTTCTATTTCCTTCCTGCAAACTGAAACGCATAAATCCAAATCGGATTTTCTGCCTGCATCAAATGATACGCGCCTAATTTCTTCCCTCGACTGACTTGAAGCTGTACAAGCTCAGCCTTTTTTATCGGAAAACAGTTAGAGATTTCTTGCATTTTGCAAAATGTTTCAACGGTAACTGCAGTCATGACCACCTGCATCTCTTCATTATTTTCGTAAAGCTTCTGCAAAATATTCCGCAGTCTTCCACCGCTTCCTCCTATAAATGCATGTGTCATTTTTCCCAAGTTCTGTAATACTTCGCTTGCTTCACCTTCCAAAATGTCTAAATTCTCTATTTGAAACTTCTCTTTATTTTTCTTGCTTAATTCAACTGCTTCTTTTTCCTTTTCAATTCCATAAACATGTATCGAGTCTGAAAGTCTTGCAATTTCCACAGCAATCGAACCGCTTCCACATCCAATGTCAGCCACAACCGCACCTTCATATAACTGCATTTTACTAATGACAGCTTCTCGAATTTCTTCTTTCGTCATTGGCACATTTTCACGATAAAACATCGCATCGGAAAGTCCATGCGTAACCGATTTCAATTCTTTTTGCGGATTATAGACAAAACAAAGATACAATCCCTCTTTTTCACGTTGCTCACATTGCTTTGCAGACAACACACAAATCTCTTCTTCCGAATAAGAAAGCTGATATCCTATTATAACTTTACAATGCTCCAACCGGTTCTCCTGTAATAGTTTTCCTAACTTTTGCACATCTTGAACTCCGGATACGAGTAAAAATATCTTTTCATTTGTTCGTATTTTTTCGATAAGATGATATTCTTTTTTCCCGTGGATACTTACTATTTTTGCATCTTGATAGTTCACACCGATGCGAGACGCCAAATAAGAAACCGAAGATATTCCCGGGATGAGTTCCAATGTCGCCTCTATTTGCTTTTCTTCCATCGCCTTTTGTAGCTCACTATATAAATGTGAAGCTCCGCTATAAAAACCTGTATCTCCGGAGAACAAAATTGTCACCTGCATTTCTTCTAAGATTTCATTCTGTAACTCCTTTAAATATGGTATAATCTCAGGTGCACGATAATAAGGTTTTTTTTCAATTCTCGGAGAATATGGCGCAATCATCCTCTCTGCACCAAGCAAAATTTCTGCTTCCCGAATTCGCCGTTCTCCTTTTTGGGTTAAAAAAGCCGGATTCCCGACTCCAATTCCAACAAGAGATATCGAAAAACGTCCTTTTTTTAAAATCGAAGTATTGCATATCTGCTCCAATGCACTGCATACTTCCACAAAAGACATCCCCGGAACGCTTGCTTCGTGCCCGATCACAAAACACGAAATTCCAGCTCGCTTTGCCGCCATGATTTTTTGTGGATATCCTCCTACACTCCCACTTACTTTTGTAACCAAATGCTGAATTTGAAACTGATGAATCAACGCCTCATTTAATTCTTCTGTAAAAGGTCCTTGCATGGCAATAATTTGTTTTCCACTTAATCCACACTCCGCGCAAATTGAAAGACTTTCCATTCCCGGAAGCACTCTTACAAACAACCGATGCTTCAATGATTCCTCCTTACAATAAAGAGAAAGTTCCTTACTTCCTGTTGTAAGAAGAATATTCCCCTCCGTATTGTGAAGTGCTTCTGCACATTCCTTTTGAGAGGAAAAATAATGTATTTCCCCCTCTTCTTGTATTGTTTTAATCGTTCTTTGAAGTCGAAAATATGGTATTTCCAGTCCACAGATTGCTTCCCGTATATGTTCTGTCACAACATCTGCATAAGGATGGGTTGCATCTACGACTGCTGCAAACATACCACTCTCCATCCATATCTTCATTTCTTCTTTAGACATCCGTCCCTGTTTCACCGTCATAAACGGATTTTCTTTTAAAACTATTTCGCCATATTCTGTTGCCACACAGACGGTATGTGGTATTTGTGCTTCTCCTAGTAGTTCTGCTAATTTTCTACCTTCCGTTGTCCCTGCAAATATGAGAATTGACTTCAATTTGATACCCCCGTTTTGTAATAAGCTTTCCATTTATGAGTTCACTGCCGGAATTTCCGACAAATACTGTTGTAAACATATTCACTTTTTTATCTCGCAATTCTTGCAATGTACAAGTTGCCAGCCTTGTCCCTTCTCGCCCAATATTTTCCACATAGCCGCACGGTCTTGTATTTTCTATAACCTGCATTAAAATATCACAAGCTTTTTGCAAATAGTCCGCTCTTTTTCGACTGGACGGATTGTATATCGCAATGGCAAAATCAGCATGGGCCGCAGCCAGCAACCTTTGTTCTATTTTTTCCCAAGGCGTCAAAAGATCACTCAAACTAATGACACAATAATCATGATTTAACGGAGCTCCCAATAGTGCAGCCCCACTATTTGCCGCAGTAATCCCCGGAATGACGATAATTTCCATTTCTTTATATTCTTTTCCTATTTCATACATCAAAGATGCCAAACCATAGACACCTGCATCCCCACTGCATATCAGCGCAGTACTGTATCCTTTTTGCGCCTCCTCAAATGCCAGCCTACACCTTTCTTCTTCCTTCTTCATCGGTGTGGAAAGCATTCTTTTCCCTTGGAATCGTTCTCCAAGCAGTTCCAGATATACCGGATATCCGACAATAACATCCGCATGCTCTAAAACATTGAGTGCTTCCCCTGTCATCATGCTCTCCTCACCCGGTCCCATTCCAACAACATATATTTTATTCTTCATCCCATGTGATCCTCCATTCTTTTTTTGCAATCGCTCCGGTCATTCCTTGCTTCACTTTTTTCCGACATAGCAAGCTTCCTTTTCCATCGCACGCTTTCATCGCAGAGCGTTCGCAAACACTATCTACTCCTATGATTTCTTTTACAAACTGAGAACCGGTAAACACTCCTTCCACTTCTTCTAATTCTTTTGCAGTATATGTATGAAATGGAATCCGCTCTTCTTTGGATAATAGAAGCAGACCTTCTTCCTCTCGTTTTCGATCTACCGACACAAGCATTCCTACCTGTTCTTTTCTAATTCCTTGCTCTTGCAGCATTTCGTAAAAAAAAGTACGTAATTCTTTCAACGTTTTTCCCTTTCGACATCCGATTCCAAACACATACGGTTTGGCACGTAGCGTAAGTGACGTATTATATTGTCGCATGGATTCTGTAATCACTACATCTACAAATCCTTGAGGCGGATAGGAAACCAGTTTTACCTCTTTGGGGAAATTCGCATCCTGACACACTCTATTTTTCTCTACTGAGATTTGTACCTCTTCTCCTGCAAGAATTTTAGAAGATATTTTTGCAATCCCCTCTTTTTCTTGTATCATGAGATGATTTTTTTTCGCAAACATATCAATGGAAAATTTATGCTGCAAATCCGTAGCTGTTGTAATAACTGCTTGTGCTCCAAGCGTTCCTGCTATTTCTTTTGCAAGTGCATTCGCTCCTCCCACATGTCCTGACAAAATCGGAATCACAAATTGTCCTCTTTCGTCGATTACAAGAACCGGACTATCCACCAATTTATTCTTGACAGAAGGCGCAATCGCCCGAATTGCAATTCCGCATGCTCCAATAAAAATCAACCCATTCTTCTCCTTCATTGCAGCAGCTGTCCACGCTTCCAGAGATTCTTCTACGTAGCCTTGTCCATCTGACAATCTCTCACTTTTACAATAGGAACATTTTGTAAAAATGGAAATTGACCATTCCTGCATATGATTTTGAATGATTTTAGATAATTTCCACCCATTTTTTGTGAAACTGATCATTCGAAGTTTCATAGACTTTCCTTCGCCTTTCGAAATTCTGTTGAAAAATCCGCCGCATAAAGTCTTGATTTTTCATACGATGTATGTGTGATCACCTCTCCAACGATCACAAGCGCCGTTTTTGTAATCCCATGCTCTTTTGCCGTATTCGCCAATGTAGCAATCGTACAAATATACGCTTCTTCTTCCGGCCATGTTGCTTTGTACACCAATGCTGCAGGAGTATGCTCTTTATATCCGCCCCGAATCAATCGATTTGCCAACTCTTCCAACATTCCGGTACTTAAATAAATTGCCATCGAAGATTGATGGGCAGCAAAGCTTTCGATACTTTCCTTTTCCGGAACCTTCGTCCTTCCTTCCATTCTCGTAATAATCAAAGATTGTGAAATCTCAGGTAAGGTATATTCCAAATTCAACGAAGCTGCCGCTCCAAAACACGCACTCACGCCCGGACAACTTTCATAAGGAATCCCCAAGCATTCCAGCTCATCCATCTGTTCTCGTACTGCACCATAAATACTTGGTTCTCCTGTGTGAAGACGCACAGTCATTAATTCTTGTTGCTCTGCATTTTTCATAATCTCTATCACTTCTTCCAACGTAAGCTGTGCACTATTGTAAAATGTACAGTTTTCTTTTGCATACTTTAAAAGTTCTGGGTTCACAAGCGACCCTGCATAAATGATTACATCCGCTTTTTCTAACAGCCGCATCCCACGTATGGTAATCAAGTCTACGGCTCCTGTTCCTGCTCCAACAAAGTAAACCATTGTTCTGCCTCCTTACTTTTCGCTAATTCACCAAGTTCATTTGTATAAATAATACAATCTATCTTCAGTTTCCCTTCTGCACGTTTTCCCATATAGTAACAAATTTTTTCTACAACCTGTTGCATCACATTTCTAAATCGAGAACTTCTTTTTAAAACCTGCAACGCTTCCTCTGTTGTGACACACGCAAGCATCTCCCGTAGAATCTCGTCCTCTACATTTTCTCTTAACGCACATGCTGCAAGAATCTCCATTCGTGCATCTGCCTCTTTGGAATGTGTATTCATGATCCCACCGGCAACTTTTACCAATTTCCCGACATGTCCAACCATCAGTAATTTTCGAAACCCTAATTCCACAGCCATATCAATTGTTACTCCGATATAATTGCTGCATTTTATGCTTCGCTCCAAATCATACCCATATGCTTTTTTCATGAAATCCATTCCATAATTTCCCGGTGAAACGATAACCGAAGTCTCTCCTCTGGCCCGATGCTGCCTAAGTTCCACACGAATTGTGTCAATAATCGCCTGACTGCTCATCGGTTCAACAATTCCACTTGTCCCCAAGATAGAAATCCCACCTTCAATACCAAGTCTTGGATTGAATGTTTGCTTTGCCAACATTTCTCCCTGTGGTACAGAAATGATTACTTGAATTCCTTTTGTATAATCCATCAAATTACACACTTCCATCACTTCTTTTCGAATCATTTCTCTTGGAATTCGATTGATTGCAGCATTCCCAACCGGCTGATCCAAACCGGGCTTTGTCACTCTCCCAACTCCTTCTCCACCATCAATCCACATAACAGTGCCTTCCGTCTCCAAAAGAGAGACTTCTGCATAGATGAGCGCTCCCGTTGTAATATCCGGATCATCTCCTCCATCTTTTTGAACTGCACACCGACAACTTGTTTCTGTTCGATGCATATCTAATATATCTGCCGTATATGGAATTCCTTTTGGTGTTATAATTGTTATTTTTTCTTTCACTTTCCCGGAAAGTAGCATAAATGTTGCTGCTTTTGCCGCAGCCGCCGCACAACTTCCTGTCGTATAGCCAAATCTCATTCGCCTCTCTCCTATCTTGTCAATTCATATAGAAGTGCATTGCAAATCGCCGCTGCAATATTACTTCCACCCTTTCTTCCTTTGTTCACAATATAAGGTATTCCATCCTGCATAATAATTTCTTTTGCAATTTCTACATTCACGAAACCTACCGGCACTCCAATTACAAAAGCAGGTTTCCAATCGGTTGTCTGTATCATCTCATCCAATTGAAGAAGTGCAGTTGGCGCATTTCCAATTGCAAAAATCACCGGCTTTTGAATCCGGGCTGCTTTCTCCATACTAACCACAGCTCTTGTGGTTTCTCTTTTTTTTGCAAGCTCTGCCACATCCGGATCTGCCATAAAGCAATGCACACTTCCGCCCAAACTTGCTAGTGCACGCTTATTAATTCCGGATAACCCCATATTGGTATCCGTCACAATATCAGCACCATGTTTTAATAATTCTTTCGCAATCTTTACCGCATGTTCTGAAAAACATAAGGTATCTACATAATCAAAATCTGCACTCGTGTGAATGACACGCTTCACGACCATCTCTTGTTCCTTCGGGATCCAAATTCCTCGTTCATCTAGCTCCTCTGTAATAATCGCAAAGCTTCTTGCTTCAATTTCATCCGGTTTTAATTGTTCTATCATTTTTCGTTCCAATATATCTCTCCTAATACCTGTAATAACAATTGATTTTCTTGTCTGGTTTTTACTGCAATCCGATAATATCCTTCCCTTAAGCCACGAAAATTTTTGCAATCCCGAATCAATATGCCACGTGATAATAGCATCTGATATAAGTTTTTTTCACTATAGCATAGCAGAAAATTTGTCTTCGACGGAATGACTTCCATACCCAGTTTTTGCAGACCTATCTCTAAAAATTCTCGTTCCTGCGTTACATACGCTACCGTTCGCTCTAAAAATTCCTGTTCCTCCAGACATGAAAGCCCCGCTTTTTGTGCAAATACCGACACGTTCCATTCCGGTAGCTGCATTCGAATCTTTTCCAACAGCTTCGGATGGCTATTCACCAAATATCCGAGCCTTACGCCAGGAATTGTATATATTTTTGTAAATGCACGAACAAAAATTGTATGTGGATACATTCGATATGACGATAATAGTGAATATGCATCTCCACAAAATTCAATAAAACATTCATCTAGCACAAGCCATATTTTCTTTTGTTCACAATATTCCATGATCGTTCTCAATTCTTCGCATGTTCGTACGGATCCTGTCGGGTTGTTGGGATTTGCTAAAAATAAAAGCTCAGCATTCTCTAACGCTTCTCTCACTATCTGCCACTTCTGTTCACAATATACAATCTCCGCATTTCCGGCTTTTGCAGCATGCTCATAGCCATAAAAAGACGGAATCGGTATGACAATTTTCTTCGGTCTTACTCCATGGATAATAGCCAAAAATAATTCCGAAGCTCCGTTACCAAATATGAGCGCTTCTGCCCCAATCCCAAGATGCTCAGCCATTTTTTTTGTCAGCTGCTCCACATGAATATCCGGATAAGTTCCGACAACATCCACAGCTTCATGTAATGCCTGCTTGACAGAATCCGGAATACCTAGTGGGTTTACATTGACAGAAAAATCCACACTCACAGTATTGCGATAAATATCCCCTCCATGTATCGTCTTCATATTGTCCTCCATCATTTACTTATACACCAAAGAAAAATCACACAAATCACTAGAAATAAATACGACATTTTATACATCAACACATTGATGCGTCGAATATCTTCATATTCAACCGCGCGTATCGAATCCCCCAGATATTCTTTCTTTACAAGTTTTCCAAAATAGTATGCATCTCCTGCAAGTTGAATCCCTAAGGCTCCGGCACAGGCAGCTTCCGTCTGGGCTGCGTTAGGACTTGCATGCTTTCTCCTGTCCCTTTTATAAACAAAATATGCACGTTTTCCAGAATAGGCTTTTCCAGATAAATATGCGACAATAATCATAAGCCACGCGCTCAAACGTGCCGGCACATAATTCATGACATCATCCAGCTTTGCCGCTACTTTTCCAAAGTGCAGATATTTATCATTCTTGTACCCAATCATAGAATCCATTGTATTGACCGCTTTATAAAAGTACCCCAAAATAGGTCCTCCGATGGCCGCATAAAACATCGGTGCGATCACTCCGTCCGACGCATTTTCTGCAACCGTTTCAATCGCCGCCTTTGCTACACCTGTTTCATCAAGGAAAGTTGTATCTCTCCCAACAATCATAGAAACTGCTTTTCTTGCCTCCTCAAGGGTTCCTGTTTTCAACCGGTCATACACTTTCATGCTCTCATCTTTCAAAGATTTTGTCGCAAAAATATAAAATGTCAAAATACTTTCTACTACAATCCCTATAATCGGATGTAATGCATAGCTGCCTAAATAAAAAGCTCCTACCATCGCTGTTACAATCGTAACAACTAATATAACCAGATAAGTTCCCCTTCTTCTTTCTTTTGCTTGCTCACGTTCTTTTGGATACAGCTTGTATTGTAATTTCGTAATCAGATTTCCAATATAACGAATCGGATGGGGAAGCTGATGCGGATCTCCGATCATCTGGTCTAAAGAAAATGCCAGCGTAAATGCTATCAAATGATATCGTAACATAGTACTCTCCTATTCTATTTTTTGTATATTTTGTATCGAAAAATGATTCTCTTTTTCTATCAATTCAAACACATAGCCTGCTCCGTTTTTTACTTGATACTCAAAATAAGAGCCTCCGGCAAATTCACTCAGCAAAGCCATAATCGTTCCTCCATGCGCGATAATACCGATAGTATTGGGACGCTTTTTTTCTTCTCTCTTCAGTATCGCCCATAAACGCATGACTCCTTTTCGAACCCGCTTCACATAGTCATCTCTGCTTTCCCCATTTGGAAATGGCAACGCTCCTCCACTATCTATCCACTTTTGATATGCATCATTTCCTTTTAGTTCCTCATAATTTTTCCCTTCAAACTCTCCAAAATCCATTTCGGTAAACTCTGGAATCTCGATAACTTCTATGTTGGGATATAAAATGTCTCCTGTCATACGACACCTTTTTTTCGGGCTTTCAAATAGCAGTTCGATTGGAGGATACTTCTTTTTCTGACTTTGTAACTCTTCCATCCCTTCGGTTGTTACAAATTCCTCTGTTTTCCCTATATATCGATGTTCTGCATTTCCTTTTGTTCTTCCATGCCGTATCATGACGACATTTATTTTATTTTCTGACTGAGTCCACACAATACTCTATCCACCTCTTCTGCTCGTTCTGCTATATTGCTCAAAATTCGTCCATATGTTTCTCGGTATTTACGTTCAAAGGCATCTATCGGAACAATTCCATTCCCAATTTCATCTCCGATAATGATGCACGCCGGGTACAATTGAAATAACCTCTGTAATTCATTTTCCACATGCGTTCCATCCCTGAGACAAGTTTTCACCCATTCGTGAAAATGATTGATAATCAATTGTTCTCCATTTCCCACAGAAGATTCCCAAAGTGTTCCATCCCAAATGATTTTCTTTTTTTCTGGAACGGACTGACAAGCTACTTTTAATTTCCCCTGTGCATATCCTCCTATTATTAACTTCATATTCTCTCCTTTTAAAATATGTGATTACAGCAGGCTACTGTAATACACAGAACACCTTCACATAAAACAACAAAATATCCTGACGTATCCCCTGTGACTCCTCCAAATTCTTTTTTTGTTTTTCTTGCATAATAAAGAAAGGTAAGAAGCGCGCTTAATAACGTTAACCCACCTACAGCAGGATGCAGCATAATCATCCAAAGCGCACATATGCCCCCTTGCATAACAAGAAAAATCCCCACAAACTTTTTATCAGCACTTCTCGAAAAAAACGAAAGCATTCCATCTTTTTTTGCCGGAGAAAAAAAGAGAACAGAAAGACCACTTAATGAGCGTGCCAAAAAAAATCCACTACAAAATATCACCAACATCCTCGGATTATGAATCTCCGAAAAACATCCCCCATATATCAGTCCATATAACACAAGCATAATAATCGAAAAAGCGCCGACATGAGAATCCTTTAATATTTCCAGCTTTCGCTCTCTTTCTTGATAAGAATGTAATGCATCCATCGTATCCAAAAAACCATCCATATGAAATCCACCTGTAATCAGCAAGGGAATTGCCATTCCTAGGAAAAGATAACAATATTCTCCAATAGAATATGCATCGCAAAATGTATACCATCCATACAGAATCAATCCAATCACACCACCAATCCAAGGGAAAAAGCATAACATCGTACGCATTTCCTTTTCTTCCCACGGAAATTGTGGCATCGGTATTTTCGAATACAGAGAAAATGCTATCGCAATGGATTTACAAATTTTCATGTTGTTGTACACACTCCTTCCACACATTCGCAATGCCTGCGACCACTTCAATCACTCTATCTGCTTTTTTCGCAAGCTGTATATTGATTTCACCAAGCGCTCGATTATAAGCCATGGTACTCTCATCATAGAGACATCCATCCTCAAATACGTTATTGGTAACAATCACAATCTCCGAGGTTTTCCGCGCAATTTCTTCGATTCCCTGTAATACATATTTTACGGTTTCTTCTTCACTTACGACTCCTTGTTCGGTAAACATTTCATTTGCCACAAGATTCGACATACACTCTAGCAAGGCTCCACATTTGTCTTCCATGCTTTTTGATGCATCTCCCAAATTCCTGGGTTGTTCTATGGTCTGAAATCCTTTGCCTTGTCGCATCATTTGATGCCTCTCCACCTTTTGTTTACCTTCTTCTCCATAGATCTGCATTGTCGCAATGTAATATCGATGATTTGTTTTTACATGCTCTATAAAATATTGTTCTGCAAAGGATGATTTTCCGCTACCGCTTCCCCCTATGATCACCGTCATCTCCATATTCATACCTCTTATACTGTTCCACTCCAACTACAGAAAATGTCGAACTGCTTTCATAAACCGTCAATGCCATATCCAATAACTCCATCCCCATGACTGCTCCGGTTCCTTCTCCTAATGCAAGCTCTGCATCCAATATCGGATCCAAATCCAAAGCCTGTATAAGCTTCTCCATGGCAGGTTCTTTTCCTTTATGCGACGCAAGTACATAACGCTTTATTCCGGGTACCATTTTCTCCGCTGCAAACGCTGCTGCAAGACTGATCACTCCATCCAGCATAATCGGCACATGATAGAGGGCTCCTCCTATACACACTCCTACTAAAGCTGCAATATCCAATCCTCCGACTGCCTGCAGAATTCGGAAAGCATTGGCATGATAGAGATCATAGGTTTCTATAGCAGATTGAATCAATGCACACTTTTTTTCTAATTTCTGATTCTCCAATCCTGCTCCTCTTCCCGTAACACATTCCGCTTTACACCCCAATAACGCTGCTGTAATTGCGCTGCTTGTTGTCGTATTGCCAATTCCCATTTCTCCGGTTCCTATCAACCCAAATCCTTTTTTTTGACATACATCTACCATCTCGATTCCTACGGCAATCGCTTGCAATACCTCTTCTTTTGTCATCGCATATTCCTTTGCAAAATTCCGTGTTCCTTTTCGGATTTTTTTTTGAACGATCTGCGGAACCTCTTCCTCTGTATTTACCCCAATGTCGATAGGAACTGTCTCGATGCCTCCATATGTTGCCATTTTACCGACAGCTGAACTTTTTTTCGCCATATTTTTCATAACTGCCAGCGTAACATCCTGATCGGACTGACTGACTCCTTCTGCAACAACTCCGTTATCTGCACAAAAAATCAGGATGACTTTCTTCTTTATATCAAACTGTTCCCTTCCTTGAATCGCTCCGATCGTTGCAGTCATTGTTTCAAATTTCCCCATACCATCCAGTGGTTTTGCAATCTGATCCCAATTGCTTTTTACCTTCTCATAGATTTCCCGATTTGGTACCTCTATCTTCATTTGACAAATTCTATCCTCCGTAAGATTCATCCAGACGGGCTTCTCGAAGCATTCCATAAATGTCCTCCATTTTCAAATTCTCTCTCAATATCATTGCTAACTTGTCATACTGTGTTTCTTTAAATGCTTTATAATCATCCAGTTTTTTCTTGTTCCAATCCAACCCTTTTTTCTTTGCCAGACATTGTACCATCGTATTTACAATCTCTCCCTTGTCAAATATTCCATGCACATATGTCCCATATATGTTGTTTTTACTTATAACTGCTGCATTCTCCATTTTGTCCACATGCGTGTGTCCCATATGAATTTCATACCCTTGATACAAAAGTCCGGTAAGGTTTTGAAAGATTCCTTCTAATTTCGGGATTTTCCCCTGTACTTGAGACCGCACTTTTTCCCCTTCCATTCTTGTTTGAATCGGCAAAAGTTCCATCCCCCGAATCCTTCCGCCGGATTCTATCCCATAGGGATCTTCAATATACTCTCCTAGCATTTGAAAGCCTCCGCAAATACCAAACACCGGGATTTCTTTTGATTTTTTCTTAATCATTGCTTCCAATCCGTTTTGTCTCATCCATTTTAAATCTTCCATCGTATTTTTACTTCCCGGTAAGAGAATCAAATCCGGATTTCCCATTTTCTCTATTGACTGCACATAGCGAAGTGATACCTGATCTACCTGTTCTAAAAGATCAAAATCTGTAAAATTGGAAATTCTCGGATAACGAATTACTACAATATCTATTTCTTTTACGTCACGGTCTTTAAAACGATCTGTAAGACTGTCTTCATCCTCTAGCATCACATCCATATACGGAATTACGCCTGTAACTGGGACTTCTCCTTTTTCTTCTAACATGTCGATTCCAGATTGTAAAAGTGTAACATCTCCACGGAATTTATTAATAAGAAGCCCTCCTACTCTCCTTCTTTCTTGCTCCGTCAAAAGTAATAAAGTTCCCAAAAGCTGCGCAAACACTCCTCCCCGATCAATATCACCTACCAAAAGAACCGGTGCATCCACTAACTCAGCCAATCCCATATTCACGATATCATTTTCACGCAAGTTAATTTCTGCAGGGCTTCCAGCTCCTTCAATCACAATGATATCCACAGATTGCTCCAAGGTTCGGAAGGCATCTAAAATAACTGGAATCAAGCTTTTCTTTTTTGCAAAATACTCTCTTGCACTTAGATTGCCAATCACTTCTCCGTTCACGATCACTTGGGAGCCGGTTTGATTGGTTGGCTTTAACAAAATCGGATTCATACATACCATTGGCTCGATTCCAGCTGCTTCTGCCTGCATAACCTGTGCTCTTCCCATTTCCAGGCCTTCTGCTGTGATAAAGGAGTTCAATGCCATATTTTGAGATTTGAACGGAGCTACCTTATATCCATCCTGCTTCAAAATCCTGCAAAGTCCAGCAACGATCAAGCTTTTTCCTGCGCTAGACATTGTTCCTTGTACCATAATCACTTTCGCCATATCTTCTTTACTCCATTTCTATCTCTACTTCCAAATCCTTCGCATATTGAAGCAATTCTTCATTCTTTTTTTCCAATTGACCAAACGTTTTTTTACAACAGATTACTTTTTTGCACGTCCGTAATGCTTCTTTTGCTCTTTTTAAACTTTCTTCACTCATCGGCTCAAATGCAGGTGTTCCTATCACCTTCGAAGCAAGCGCTTTTGCAACTGGATACTCTAGATCATTTTCAAATAAGATTCCCGCTGCAAATGGAATCTGTGCTCTTTGCAATCGTCGATAAACAAACGTACCACATCCATTTCCTCCGATTACAAATACCGAGGCTTCTCCTCTTACCTGCTCCAGTTCCATAACTCCGGTTTTTTCATCAAAACTTCCTGTTTCAATCTCAAACAACTCACGGATATATCCCGATTTAAAGATTTCATCCGGAGAGCCATATCCGGAAATATATTCTCCCTTCACGCAAAGAATTTGATCGGATATCTTTTGCGCCAATTCCAATTCATGTAGAGACATAATGACTGTAAGCTGTTTTTGTCGTTGCAGCTTTTGCAAAATAGATAAAAATTCTAATTTATATTTGACGTCTAAAAAAGAAGTTGGCTCATCCAAAATAATAATCTCCGGTTCCTGACAAATTGCTCTTGCAAGCATCACTCTCTGTCGTTGTCCGTCACTTATTTTTTGAAAATCCTGATTACGAAACGCATACACATGCACAACCTGCATGGCATACTCAATCATCTCTCGGTCTTTTTCCGTTAACATTCCAAACCTTCCTGTGTATGGATAGCGCCCCGTTGCAACCACATCTTCACAGGTCATGCATTCTGTTCGAAGCTTTTCTGTGAAAACGATTGCCAGCTCTTTAGAAAGCTCCTCTCTTGTCATTTGTTTTAATTCATTCTCTCCGAAAAAAATCGTTCCACAAATCGTTTCCAGTTGTCTTGCAATACTCTTTAATATGGTGGATTTTCCTGCACCGTTTGGACCAATGATCGTCAAGATTTCTCCCTTTTTTAGACTCACTTCAATGTTTTTAATCAACGGATTTCCATCATATCCAACCGAGAGCTGTTTTGTTTGAAAAAAGTACTCCATCTATACAATCTCCCCTCTTCGTCTTTGTACCATGACCCAAAGCACAACCGGCGCCCCAAAAATAGCAGTTACCGTACTAATACTCAATTCCGTTGGAGATAACATTGTTCTTGCCAGTAAATCACAAAACAAACAGAATACGCTTCCTCCTAATATACAAGCCGGTATCATAAGAATCGGCTTCGCAGAACCTAACATTTTCTTTACAATATGAGGAGTTGCAATACCAACAAAAGATACCGGTCCTGCAAACGCTACAATACTTGCAGAAAGCATACTGGAAAGAATCACAATCCAAATTCTTAATGTTCGAATATTTACTCCCATGTTTTGTGCATAAATTTCTCCCAAACGATATGCATCAAGTGGCTTTGATAAAAAAAACACAACACCAAACGTCACCAAACAAACGAGCGCCATCACAGAAACATTTTCCCATGTCATTCCAGAAAAACTTCCTCTTGACCAGTTGTGCAGATTTACAATTTCTGCATCATCTGCAAATGTTACAATCAATTCCGTAATAGCTGAACAAATGTACCCAATCATAACTCCGCTAATAACAAGCATAGACATTCCTTGTATTTTTTTTGACATAGCAAGTACAAATCCCATGGAAATCATAGAGCCAAAAAACGCAGAAACAATCATAGTAGAAGATGACACCGTAATCCCCCTCTTTAAAAATCCAATCATTACAAGAGCTACCAGCATTTTAGCGCCGGAAGAAATGCCTAACACAAAGGGACCTGCAATGGGGTTATGAAAAAAAGTCTGCAGTAAATATCCGGAAAGACCTAAAGCACCTCCCAAAATCAAGACTGCTAACGCACGTGGAAATCGAATATTCCATATGATAGTAGTGGCTGAATCCAAAACTTCTTTATGTAAAAGAGCTTGCAACACTTCTTGTACAGAAAAAGAAACGCTTCCAATCCGAATATTACATCCCAATAATACGAGTACTCCGATTCCCAAAATAATAAAAACAATTGTATACTTGTACTTTCTTTTATCAGTCATGTTCTGTTTCCTTTCTTTTTATCTAAGAGGATATAAATACTGCATTTTTGATTCCTTCTCTCGAAGCATTTTATAAATGTCCTCCATCAAATATCCTATGGAAAGTGACTGCTGATACATATTATTTGTTGTACACCATACATTTCCTTCTTTTACCGCTTTAAAATCTTTTAAAACATCACATTTCTCTAATAATTGCTCCAGGTTTTTGACTCCTCCGTCAATAGAGCTATTGTAAATCAAAAAATCTGCATCTTTTGCACCGTTATAAAATTCTTCAACCTGCATATTGATCGTGGAACGTTTTGTAGAATCTTCTCCCAAATCCGAAAAAACATATGTTCCTCCTGCAAGTTCTATCATTTTCGGAATATAATCATTAGACTGTCGAACTTGAATCATTCCATTGGATGTAACAAAGAAAAACGCGACTGTTTTTCCTGTTTTTTCCTCGCCGGTTACTTTTTTCAAAATCTCTTCCTGTTTTTGAAAGATTTGTTCTGCTTCCTTTTCTTTTCCAAGAAGCGCACCAAAAAACTTCACCCATTCCACTCTTCCAAGAGGATGTGTTTCATAACTGGACCTCTCAATCATCACAGGAATTCCAAATTCATTGAGTTTTTCTTTTACTTCCGGTGCATGGGATATCATCATATTTTCAATAGCAAGTGAACAATTTCCAGATACGATCCGTTCATAATCCGGCTGATTATATTTCCCCGCGTACTGCATTTTCCCTTCTTGCATTGCTTTTTTTGCTCCTTCGATATACCAGTTCTCTTCTTTTTGACCAGAAAAGGCAATGGTGTCTAAGCTATCCAATTCTTGAAACATGTCCATCACAGAGGATGCTACTACATAAAGATTTTGAATCGGCCGATTCAATACAATAATATCCTTTTCCAATCCGCTTGGTTCTTCCATTCCTTCCGGAACAACAAGAAACTTCGTATGCTCCATTGGAAGAAGTAACATAGTATATCCTCCTTCGTAATAGTCCACCTGAAAATTTTCTGCATATTTTAACTCCATTGTTTTTTCATACACAAGAGTTTGCTGTGTTTGTTCTGCTTTCTCTTCCTTCAAATTGGAAGAAGGACTACTGCAGCTACAAAGCCCCAGCAGTCCTATAATCATAAGACAAATCCATCTAGTTGATTTTCTTCCCGGCATAACGATTCCTTTCTTATTTCAATTCCTTCTTTGTCTCAGAATGAAAGGTCAATGTATATTCAATTTCATGAGGTTCACTCATTGCTACTGTATCTCCCACTACATGAAGTGGACAGTCAAATTCTTTGATCGGTATCTCAAATACAGAATTTCCTTCTGTATTTATCGGAAGATATTTTTCTCCATCTACTAACATATAATCATAATTTTTGCTTGTCCACTCTACTGTCGCCTTTGCTTTACCATCTTGAATGTTCACAACAACCGGAGATAGTATTTTCGCTTTTCCACTTCCACCCTCAAATGTCAGTTCCATTTCATATGTTCCATCCGGAAGTTCTATTTTCTTCTCTTTTTTCACAAGGTTTGATACCGATACTTTATGGTCATACCATTTCCCTTTTGTCCCAACCAAAGCAAGGTCAAATTCTTCTCCCAGCTTTTCTACCGGCACATCAAAACCATACACCTCTTCGGTCGTACCATCATCATATGTAATCGTATCTGTTGTCGGCTGTAAAATCTCAGCGCCCTCTTCTTGTGCATCCTTTGCAAGACCTGGATATAGATTTAAAATTTTCTTAGATGTCAGTGAAATATGAAGTGTCATAACTCCATCTTTTACTGTCAATGTTCCTTTTCCATCACAGGCATCATTTACATGAAACATTCCACTGTCTGTTTGGAAATCAGCATCATATGTTCCGTCTTCCAATTCTGCCTTTTTAAATTCTCCTGTTTGCTGTTCGCTTTGTTCTTTTTTTACTTCCGGTTCCGTCTTTTTTTCCGGCGTACATGCACTCAGTAACATTGTACTGATACATGCAGCACATAAAACTGCTACAAAATTCTTTTTCATCATTTTCGCATTCCCTTTCTTAATTCATTTTCGCTTTTGTATGTTCTACATATAGATTTTGAATTGCTTCAATCTCACCTAATCCGGAAATCTGTGACTCAACCGATTCAAATTTTCCTGATTTCTTCATCATACTTGCCCAGGAATCCTCATCTTCTCCTGCCATATCATTTTTTGCATGATCTCCTGCCACAACCATAAGGGGCCGTAATACTACCTTTTTATAACCGGCTTCTGAAATATTCTGAATGAGCTGCTCGCAGGCAGTCTCTTCCGGTTCTCCTTCTACCGTACCGATAAACATATTCTCATAACCAAGTTTTTCCATCTGTGTCTGCATTTGACTATAGGACACTTTTGCATTATGAGAAGTTCCATGACCTAAAAATACGAAGGCTGTCCCTGCTTCTTTTGCAGATGCAACATCTGCAAATCCGGCTTCTTTCACAGCTTCTTCTACAACTGCTGTTGCAACAATCTCTTTGTCTTCATTGATTACAGTTGCATCCTTTCCAACTTCTCCCAAAAGTGGTTCTGCTACCTCCACTGATGCAAATTTTCCCTCATATGATTTGACAGTATCCATCAATTCATCATATTCTGCTCCATGCATCAAATGGGTTGGCTGAATGATCAATTGTTCCACTTGATTCTTTACCGCACGTTCCAGTGCCTGTTCCACATTATCTATCACCTCATGATCCCTCGCCTGGATATGATTGATAATAATTTGTGCTGTAAATGCACGTCTCACAGACCAGTCCGGATATGCTTTTTGCATGGCATCTTCAATTCCTTTAATATCCTTTACTCTACTATCATTGAATGACGTTCCAAAGCTTACAACCAGAATCTCCTTTTTTCCAATCTCATCTTGATTTCTTGGATCATCTTTCGATGCATCCCCTGTGTCTCTTCCAAAATAATCTGGATCCGCATACTCTCCTTCTACCAATTCTTTTTGCTTTTCTGTCAATTGATCCCATGCTTTTTTCGCTTTTTCACACTGCTCATCTGTTTCTTTTGTTCTCTTCTGCACATAAATTGCATCAATAAGCGCCGCTACTTCATCTGCTTTCTCCTGATCTAATTTTCCTGTTTGTTCTTCCTTTTTCTCAGTTTCCTGCTTCTTATTTTCCTGGCCGCATCCCGCAAGTCCAAGAGTTCCTACAAGCGCTACTGCAAGTAACATACTGACAATTTTTTTCTTCATTTTTTCTTCTCCTTTTCTATCTCTTAAATAGAAGAATTGCTTTCCACACAAAAAAAAGGTACAAAAAATCCTTTGCCCTATGGCAAAGGATTGTACACAAAAAACAAACAGTAATGCATCATTACTATAATTCTCACGTACAACCAATTACTCGTGGTTTGAAGCAACGCTTCCGTACAACATTTAGGCAGGTCTCCCGACTTATGTATCCTTGCTTTTATCATCTTCCCAGTTTCCCAGTGATCTTGCGATAATTGCTCTTCAATTACGGTGACGAGTTCGTACAGGATTTGCACCTGTTTCCCTTTTCACCAAAACAAATTTTCTGTATATGTTTTGACACCTAAATGCTTCTCTATAAAGTTCGAATTATTATAGCACGGTTCGATTCCGTTTTCAATATTCAAACTTATTTCTTTTTATATTCCTTTTTATATTTCTTGTCTTCTTTTTTCTTCTGAATCGTTTCCTCCCAAAGAGAACTTCTATATTCCAGCACACCCTTTTTACTCTTCTTTGCTTTGTCCTTCAAGTATTCGGACTCAATTGGATCAATCGGGTCTATTGGATTCTCTTCTCTACTTTTCGCCCTTCTTTTAAAGGATCTTGCCGCCGCTCCTCCTTTATTATAAACCCAGAATGAATATGTCAATGCTTTACTAACCGGTCCCATAATCTCTTTTGCCGCTTTCACATGCATGGTTCCTCCAGCTTCTAACCTCGGTTTCTTCCTGATTAGCGTAATAAGCTCCGTCTCACAGGTAACGTGCTCGGGAAGAATCGTATACGCTTCTCCGACACAAGACGGTCTGTGCGAATCACTTCCTCCAAATGCCGGTTTCTCATATTTTTCTGCCAGTTTTGCTGCAGATGCATTAGATTCTTCTGGCTCACATGTATTAAATGCCTCTATAAAATCAAATCGTTTGATAATTTCCGGATTCTTGCAATACCGTTTTGTATTTGTAAAACTCAGGTATTTTTCTCCACACGGATGTGCCGGTCCTAAAATTCCACCATTTTTATGCACAAAATCAATGAGTACCGCAACCGGAAGTCCCTTTGCTTCCAAAAGACGCATCCGCACCCCTTCCGGCATAATCACAATAATATGCCCCGCATCACATGTATCATATTCAATCCCTTTTAATACAACAAAATCCGTATGCTTTTTCCCTCGCATATTATTCTTCCAATATCGATAACCGTTGTACGTATTATGATCCGTAATCAACATCCCCTGGAATCCTTTTTCCTTCAGAATCGTAATATATTCATCCAGACTCACTTTACTGTCGATGGAGCCTTCTTTCACATGACAATGCATATCTAACTTCATAGCCATGCCTCCTTATTTTCTGCGAAATTTCGCATTTATTATTATCTCTATCGTACCATATTTCTATGTGACTTACAATTAAAATGAATGTGTCAATATAGCAAAAAACCGACATAGCTTTTCGCTATGCCGGTATAAATTTCTTATCTGGCTTGATTTCTCTTTTTTATTACAAAAAGTGTTCCTAACATCAGCGCAATACCGATTGGAAGTGAAATCCATGCGGATTGTACAAATCCCGCGATGATGTATGTTACAAAAGACACAATTGCTGCTGTCACAACATAAGGAATCTGTGTAGACACATGGTTTACATGATCACATTGCGCTCCTGCCGAAGCCATAATTGTTGTATCAGAAATTGGTGAGCAGTGGTCTCCACAAACTGCACCAGCCATACATGCTGAAATAGAGATAATCATTAATTCATGATTAGACTCTGCAAAAATAGCAACTACAATTGGAATCAAGATTCCAAATGTTCCCCAAGATGTTCCTGTCGCAAATGCAAGGAATGCACCGATTACAAAGACGATTGCCGGTAAGAATCCCATCAATCCGCCTGCTATTTTTTCTACACCTTCCGCAACAAATGTGGCTGCTCCAAGACTGTCTGTCATTGCTTTTAATGTCCATGCAAATGTAAGGATCATAATTGCCGGAACCATCGCTTTGAATCCTTCCGGAATACATGCCATACAATCGCTGAATCTTAAGACTTTACGAGCCATATATAACACAATCGTAATAATCAATCCGAAGAAACTTCCAAGTACAAGACCAACAGATGCGTCACTGTTTGAGAATGCTTCGACGAAGCTCGCACCTTCAAAGAATCCACCTGTGTAGATCATTCCGATTACACAGCATACAATCAATGATAAAATCGGAATTACCAAATCGATAACCGTTCCTTTTCTTCCGATTTCTTCTTCTGAAGAATTGGCATATGGACGATTTGCTGTTGTATAGATATCACCTTTGATCGCATTATTTTCATGAATTCTCATAGAACCAAATTCACATTTCATAGCAACCATTGCAATCATCATAACGATTGTAAGAAGTGCATAGAAATTATATGGAATTGCCTGAATGAAAATGGAAAATCCGTCTTCTCCTTCTACAAATCCTGTAACAGCTGCTGCCCAAGAAGAAATTGGAGCAATAATACATACAGGAGCTGCTGTTGCATCGATCAAATATGCTAATTTTGCACGTGAAATATTATGTTTATCAGTTACCGGTTTCATAACACTTCCAACTGTTAAGCAGTTAAAATAGTCATCTATGAAGATCAATACGCCAAGTGCGATCGTAGCAAGCTGTGCTCCGGCACGTGATTTGATATGTTCGCTTGCCCAACGTCCAAACGCTGCCGAACCTCCGGCTCTGTTCATCAAGCAAACCATTGCTCCTAAGATTACAAGGAATACAAGAATACCTACATTGTAACTATCTGAAAGAACACTGATAATTCCGCCCTGGAAAATATGTACAATCGTTCCTTCAAATGAAAACTCAGAATACAGCAATGCACCAACCAAAATACCTATAAACAAAGAGCTATACACTTCTTTTGTAATAAGCGCCAATGCAATCGCAACAACCGGTGGAACCAATCCCCAAATCGTTGCATAAAATCTTGTGTCCGGAACTTCCCCTTCTGCGGCAAAAACCGTCATCGAACACATGAGTACGCATAACAGTACGCAACTAAGGACTGTTAAGACTTTTTTCTTTGAAAACTTTTTCATAACTCATTCCTCTTTTCTTTCTTTTTTCCTGAACTACTGAAATAAGAAACGTGTGTATTCTATGTCATAGCAATACAACAGCATCTGTTATGCCATGAAAAAAGCCATAAACACACACAGATATGTTTATGGCTCTTCTTCATTATAATTAAGAATATATCATCTTTGATAGCTCTCCACACCTGTGACAGTTCGCCGCATATTTTGCGTCGTCCCAGAAAAATTTCTCGGACTAAGAAATCTTTCTTCGGCGGTTGTACCTTTCCGACTTAACAGCTCGTCCAGCCTTCATGTAAAGTCATACTATTTAAAACCGCGCCTCTATCTTTTCAGTCATTCAATTTTAAATCTTCTTTACCTTATCACAGTTGTAAAGAAAAGGCAAGGATTATTTTTTCTTTTTTCAGATTAAAATTTATGGATAAATAATCCACTCCGAAGTTTCGGCTCGAACCAAGTTGATTTCGGCGGCATCAAAAGTCCTGCATCTGCGACCTCAAACAACTCTTCCATACTTGTTGGATACATTGCAAAAGCAACACTTCCTTCTCGTTGATCTACCAACTTCTCCAGTTCGGAAAGTCCACGGATTCCTCCCACAAATTCAATGCGTGAATCTGTTTTTGGATCTTCGATTCCCAAAATCGGTGTCAATACCTTCTTTTGCAATTGTGCCACATCCAGTCTTTCTGATGGATCTTTTGCGTCATCTAAAGTGTGTAACGTCAGACAGTACCACTTATGATCCATATACATTCCAATCTCGCCCTTTTTCTCAGGTTTATAGGCTGCCGTTCCTATTTTTTCCACAGAGAAAATTTCTTCCAAAAGCTTAAAAAATTCTTCAATTGACTTGCCGTTCAAATCATGAACAAATCGATTGTAATCCATGATCATCAGTTCCTGATCCGGAAATAATACAGAAAGAAAATAGTTAAATTCTTCTGCACCCGTATATTGCCCTGCTTCTTTTCTTCTTTTTAATCCCGTTTTTACTGCTGAAGCCGCTCTATGGTGACCATCTGCAATATATATTTCCGGAATCGACTCAAAAATAGCATAAATTTCACCAATCCGGTTTTCTTCATCCACTTTCCAAACTCTATGTCTGATTCCATCCTCCGCTATAAATGCATATAACGGTTCTTTTCTTTTCTCCTCTTCCTGAATTTGAGAAAGCCTATTATTTTTTCGATAGGCGAGAAAAATCGGTCCTGTATGTGCGCTGCAAGTATCCACATGCCTGATTCGATCCAATTCCTTCTCCGTTTTCGTATTCTCATGCTTTTTGATGCGATCATTCAAATAGTCATCTACTGACGCACACCCTACGATTCCAGTCTGCGTCCGCCCATGCATCGTCAATTCATAAATATAATAGCACGGAAACTCCTCTGTTAAAAAGCTTCCATCTTCTATCATTTCCTGTAACGTATCTCTTGCCTTTTCATAAACTGTATCGCTGTATATGTCTACACAATCCTCTAGTTGTGTCTCTGCACGGTCGATTTTCAAAAATGAATATGGATTCGCTTTTACAATCTCTTTTGCTTCCCTGCGATTCACCACATCATAAGGAAGCGCCGCTATCTTTTCTACAAGATTCTCCTGTGGTCTGATACACGAAAATGGTTTCAATTCTGCCATACGCTCACCCCTTTTCCACTTTTTCCTATTCTATCTAACGTTTGGAAGCTTTGCAAAAGATTCCTGTAATTCCGCATCCGTCGGAACGTAATCTTTCATATTTCCTTGGTGGAATTTTTCATATGCAACCATATCGAAATATCCGGTTCCGGTAAGCCCGAATAAAATTGTTTTTTCTTCTCCTGTCTCTTTGCATTTTAATGCTTCCTGAATGGCTCCGTAAATCGCATGTGCAGATTCCGGCGCCGGAAGAATCGTTTCCTGTTTTGCAAATAATGTTGCTGCTTCAAATACTTTTGTCTGTTCGACAGAAATTGCTTCCATGTATCCGTCATGATACAGCTTTGATAAAATCGGTGACATTCCGTGATACCGAAGACCACCCGCATGGTTTGCCGACGGCATAAATTCACAACCAAGCGTATACATCTTCGCAAGTGGCGTTACATGCCCTGTATCACAATAATCGTATGCATAGGTACCTCTTGTAAGGGATGGACAGGAAGCCGGTTCTACTGCAACAAATCTCGGATTTTTCTTTCCTAAAAGCTTATCCTGCATGAACGGAGCAATCAGACCTCCCAAGTTAGATCCTCCTCCTGCACAACCCACGATCACATCCGGATATTCCCCATACAATTCCATAGCCGTCTTACTTTCCAGTCCGATTACAGACTGATGCAAGACCACTTGATTCAACACGGATCCCAATACATATCGATATCCTTCTGTCGTCGTTGCTTTTTCTACCGCTTCTGAAATTGCACAGCCAAGGCTTCCTGTCGTTCCCGGATGTTCTTCTAATATCTTACGTCCAACTTCTGTCGTTTCGCTCGGGCTTGGAATCACATTCGCATCAAACGTCTCGATCACTGCTCTTCGGAATGGTTTTTGCTCGTAGGAACATTTCACCATATATACAGTAAGCGGAAGACCATAGAACGAGCACGCTTCTGCAAGGGCTGTTCCCCATTGTCCTGCCCCCGTCTCAGTTGTCAATCCCTTCAATCCTTCTTCTTTTGCATAATAAGCCTGTGCTGCTGCCGAGTTCAGTTTATGACTTCCCGATGTATTATTTCCTTCGAATTTATAATAAATCTTTGCCGGTGTATCCAAATATTTTTCCAAATTATATGCACGGATAAGCGGCGATGGGCGATACATTTTATAAAATTCCTGTACTTCTTCCGGAATGTCTATATATCGTGTTGTATGATCCATTTCCTGATGTGCCAATTCCTTTGCAAAAATCGGATATAACTCCTCTTCTTTTAACGGCTCTCCGGTTTTTGGATTCAAAAGCGGAGGCATCTCCTCCATATCAGCACGCAAATTATACCATTGTTTCGGCATCTGCTCCTCTGTCAAATATATTCTGTGTGGTACTTTCTTTTTGCTCATTGTAAAATCTCCTTTCTTGTTTAAAACCGTATGCACGTTATATGAAGAATCATTCATACATTTTTATAAAATAAAAGGTGGCCCGAAGGAGACACAAGCTTTTACCTCTGTATCTCCTACAGGGACAAAAGCTTATAACTTCTGCGGTACCACCCTAATTGATGAATTCTCATCCACTCTTTCATGTACAATCATACACGGTTCCTTGATAACGGGCGAACATCCCGTCGGGCATTACTTGGATTCTTCCTTTCTTCCCGACCTCATAAGTCCATTCATCTACGGCTTTGCTACCTTCTTCCACCAAACGAAGGCTCTCTGTAAACAAACTTCCGAAAACTACTCTTCTTAATCTACGGTTTTCATTGCTATTTATTTTCTATGACATAGACTTTAGCAGATAAAAAACTATCTGTCAATTGATTTATTTTATTCATTGTTTCTGTAAAACATTCATGATAGAATTAACATATACTACAATAAACGATGCAAAAGGAGGATTGTATGAAGAAAAGATTGCTCGCACTACTTCTTACATTATCCATAACAACCATTTCTTTGACCGGCTGTGGTTCCAAAATCCAGGCAACCAATCTGATGGAAGAAAAAAAGCCGGCAAATCCGGTTAAAATGACTTCGATTTCTGAAACAAATACCATAGCTGCGACAGATTTTGCTGTTCGCCTTTTTCAACAGGCAAAAAATGGGGAGGAAAACACTTTGATTTCTCCACTCTCTGTTCTTCCTGCCTTGTCTATGACTTGCAATGGAGCAAAAGATGAAACACGTTTCCAAATGGAACAGACATTGGGAATGCCTGTAGACAAGCTTAATGAATACTTATATTCCTACATCCATCATTTACCAAATGAAAAAGACTGTCAATTTCATCTTGCCAATTCTATTTGGCTTCGGGATGCAAAAGATTTTATTGTAGATGATAATTTTTTAAAAAACAATGCGAAATATTATGATGCCGGAATCTATCAATCCGCTTTTGACGATCAGACTTTAGCCGATATCAATAACTGGGTAGCAGCCCAAACAAATGATATGATTCCAACTATTTTAGACCAAATAGATTCTGATGCCTACATGTATCTGATCAATGCTCTTTCTTTTGACAGCAAATGGAGCAGCATCTATGAGTCCTCTTCTGTAAGTAACGATGTCTTTACAACAGAAAATGGTACAAGTCAGGATGTTGAAATGATGCATTCCAGCGAATACGAATATATTGAAGACGAGAATGTCTCAGGATTTCTAAAGCCGTATTCCGGCTATTCCTATGCATTTGTCGCTTTACTTCCTAAAGAGGGAATTCCCCTTACGGAATATGTCAACTCTCTAACCGGAGAACACTTGCACCATCTGCTCACCACTGTTGAAGAATACCCGATCACCGCAGGGATCCCTAAATTTGAAACAGAGTTTTCCATTGATCTGATCCCACCTTTGCAGACACTTGGTATCCATGATGCATTTGACAAAGATCTTGCCAATTTCTCCGGTATGGGTTCTTTTGATTCACCATGGGAGCGTCTTTACATCAACTCAATACTGCATAAATCCTTCTTTTCCATTGGGGAGAAAGGAACAAAGGCCGGAGCTTCTACAATAATCGGTATGGAAAAAAGCGCTTCTTCCATAAATCCCGAAGAAGCAAAAGAAGTAATTCTTGACCGCCCATTTTTATACATGATCGTAGATTATGAAAATAGATTTCCGATTTTTATCGGAACTGCAGACGATATGCAATAAATACGAAAATCAAATTAATACCTATACAGAAGGGATAACTTTATGCCTATACTACTAGATTATCAACTACGAGAACAAATACCTCACAACACTACGGAATTTCCTATCAGCTATTTTCATGACGAGCTTGCTACCTTGTCCAACCTTGCAGGTCCTTTACATTGGCATCCTGACTTTGAAATAGCAACTGCCGAAAGCGGTGTTTTGGATTACCAAATAGGACAACAGCACATTATACTGGAGGCAGGTGACAGCGTATTTGTCAATGGGAATATATTACACGGAATCAGACAACTATCCGGTAGTTGTCCCGATCCGATGCCCAACATCGTATTCTCCGGCGCATTAGTTGCTGCAGAAACAAGTAATATTTATCAGAAATATATTCAACCCATTGCACAGTGTGATTCGTTACCGTTCATTGTATTTAGACACAATGATCATTCCTGCCAAGATGTGCATTCTTTAGTCAGAGATACTTATAAGCAATTGAGTAAAAAAACGCAATGCTATGAAATGGTTGTACAACGTAATATAAGCCGTATATTTGAGCATATATATCGCGATTTTGATAAATTTCAAAAATCAGAAGCTACACGCATACAAGTCAAAAATCAAATACGCATTCAAAAAATGCTCTCATATATTCATGAACACTATGCTGAAACTGTCACTCTCGAAGACATCTCAAATGCTGCTAACATCAGCCGCAGCGAAGCAGGACGCTGTTTCAATACATATATGGGATGTTCGCCTATTGATGCACTTATTCAACACAGACTTCAAATGGCTCACAAACTACTAAACGAGAAAACGCAGACTCTTCAACAAATTAGTTATGCCTGCGGTTTTAATTCTGTAAACTATTTTAGCCGTCAGTTTAAAAAATTTTATGGATATTCACCCAGTCAAAGTAATCTTTCGGGTAAATAATGCTTGTTTTTAGTAATTTTATGTCTTTTTTTGTTTTGCCATGATGATATAATACCAAGCTGTATATTATTACTATAATCTTGAAAGGAATCCTCATGACAAAACAAAATAATTACAAAAAAACTCTGATTGCTTGCTACCTTGGTTTTGTTACGCAGGCTATATCTGCAAACTTTGCCCCACTTTTATTTCTAACATTCAAAAACACATACGGGATAACACTTGAAAAGATTGCCATGATTCCCATGGTATTTTATCTTACACAATTATTTGTTGATTACGCCGCAACTGAATTTGCTGACAAACTAGGTTATCGTATCTGTGTAGTGGCATCTCAAGTACTCTCTGCATTTGGGATAGCATCCATGTGCATCTTACCCGAAATAATGCCGACTCCTTTTTCAGGTATATTGATTTCAGTCATCCTGTATGCAATAGGAAGCGGTCTTATTGAAGTTTTGGTAAGTCCAATTGTAGAAGCTTGCCCTTTTGAAAACAAATCCGGAATGATGAGCCTCTTACATTCTTTCTATTGTTGGGGCGCGATGGGTGTAATTCTAGGTTCTACACTTTTCTTTACTATATTCGGAATTAACAATTGGAAAATATTAACCCTTATTTGGGCGATCATACCATTATATAACGCATTTAACTTTATCAAATGCCCGATTGATCGACTTCCTGATTCTGACGAGAGCATGGGAATTCGGCAGCTGTTTCAAATGCCTTTATTTTGCTTAATGATCCTACTAATGGTATGTTCTGGCGCATCCGAAGCCTGTATGGCTCAATGGGCATCTGCATTTACAGAATCTGCTCTCGGTGTTTCCAAAACTGTTGGCGATTTGGCTGGACCTTGCTTATTTGCCATGTTCATGGGAATATCCCGTATGCTTTATGGGAAATTCAGTGAAAAGCTTGATTTGATCAAAGTCATGCTGAGTTGTGGTATCCTGTGCACCGTCTGCTATTTACTCGCATCATTATCTACTTTGCCGATTCTCGGACTTATCGGTTGTGCACTTTGTGGTTCGGCAGTTGGTATTATGTGGCCTGGTTCTATCAGTATTTCTTCACAGAACTGCCCAAGAGGCGGCACTGCAATGTTCGCATTCCTTGCATTAGCCGGAGACTTAGGCGCTATGATAAGCCCCGCTATGGTCGGCAGTCTTGCTGAAAGGGCAGGAGGGAATCTTAAAATCGGACTGTTTGTTGCAACCATATTCCCGATAGTTCTTGTATTCGGATTACTGCTTTTAAAAAAGAAAAGTCATACAACAGCAACTACGTAATAATCTCTAATAAAAATCGGCATAACCACAATGGTTACGCCGGTTTTTTAATAATCTTTGTATTTCTTATGCTCTCTTTATATTATTTAAATTGTTGTAATAATCTCTGTCACAATTTTTTCAAATTTATCTTTTACTTTATCTGCTACTTCTTGTACTTCCTTGTGATTCAATGGCTGATCCAAAATTCCTGCTGCCATATTCGTGATGCAGGAAATTCCGCACACCTTCATTCCCATATGGTTTGCTGCCATTGCTTCACATACGGTGCTCATACCTACCGCATCTGCGCCTAATGTGCGAAGCATACGAATCTCTGCCGGCGTCTCATAGTTTGGTCCTGTGCACTGCACATATACGCCTTCCTGAATCTTTGTTCCTAATTTATCAGCTGCTTTTCTGATTTTATCACACAATTCCAAATCATATACATGACTCATATCCGGGAATCTTGCTCCAAGCTCATCTAAGTTTTGTCCAATCAACGGGCTCTTCACAAATGTAGAAATGTGATCGGTAATCATCATTAAGTCTCCCGGTTCGAATGCTGTATTCACACCACCTGCCGCATTTGTAAGGATCAATTTTTTCGCTCCTAATAATCCCATGATTCTTGTCGGCATTACCACGTCTGTCATCTCATATCCTTCATAGAAATGTACACGGCCTTTCATAAGAACAGTTGGTACTCCATTGACATAACCGAATAAAAATCTTCCATCATGTCCGGCTACTGTAGACACCGGAAATCCTTCAATCTCTGAATACGGAATCTCCGCTTTCACATCCATGTTTTTTGCATACTCTCCAAGTCCGGAGCCTAGGATTAATGCCACCTCCGGTTCAAAGTTTGCCTTTTCCTTTACAATCTCTGCGCATTTTACTAATTTTTCGTATACCTGATTCATATGTTCTCCTTTTCTAAACTAACTCGTTTAAGATTGATGTCCCGATTGTACCTTCCGGCATCTCCACACCGAAATTGTCCGCAATAGACGCACCGATCACTGCAAATGTATCTTCGTTTTCAAGCCTTCCGCCTTCTGCCATTTTCTTAGAATAAGATACAAACGGAACGTACTCTCTTGTATGGTCTGTTCCTGTGTAGCTTGGATCATTTCCATGATCTGCTGTCAGGATCAAAAGATCATCTTCACGTAGTTCATTTAAAAGCACTCCTAGATTTTTATCAAACTTCTCAATCTCATGACCATAACCTTCTACATCTCTTCGATGTCCCCATTGTGCATCAAAATCCACAAGATTTACGAAGCATAATCCTTGGAAATCTTTTTTACAAATGTCTATCGTCTGCTCCATTCCATGAACAGAACTATCCGAATGATGTGTCTCTGTAATTCCTTCCCCACAGAAAATATCATTGATTTTTCCTACGCCGATCACATCGTAACCCGCATCTTTTAATGCATTTAATGCAGTAAGACCTGTCGGTTTCAATGCGTAGTCATGGCGATTGCTTGTTCGTTTGAATTCGCCTTTTTTCTTGCCAACATATGGTCTTGCAATGACGCGACCGACTCTCCACTCGTCCTTCATCGTGATCTCTCGTGCAATTTCACAACAGCGATACAGATTTTCCAAATCAAATGTTTCCTCATTACCGCAAATCTGCAATACCGAATCAGCAGAGGTATAGACGATCATTGCACCTGTATTGATTTCTTCTTCTCCCAACTCATCTATAATAGCTGTACCACTGGCGCTTTTATTTCCAATAACTTTCTTGCCACATCTTTTTTCTAACTCTGCGATCAATTCCGGTGGAAATCCGGTATCCGTAAAGGTGATGAATGGTTTTTCTGTTTTGATTCCCATCATCTCCCAATGCCCCGTCATTGTATCTTTTCCGTTGCTCACCTCGCCAAGACGTGTATATCTTCCCAAAGGCTTTTCTACCGGTTCCATTTCACCGGCAGTATGAAGATTCAGCATTCCGAGTTTCTGAAGATTCGGAATGTCAAGTTTTCCCATTTTTTCTAAAATGTGTCCAAATGTATCCACACCTTCGTCTCCGAATTTCGGGGAATCCGGCATAGCGCCGATTCCAAGGGAGTCCAATACAATTACAAACACTCTTTTATAATCTTTCATTTTTTGCTCCTTTTCTTCATCTCTTTACAAAGATTACATTAATTTACCGAATAACTGTTGTTTTTTCTCCCCCTCAATAAAGGCTGTCTTTACCGCATTCCTCATAAGTAGCAAGATTTCTTCATCTTTAATCCCATATACCTTCTGTACAAACTCCAATTCTTTTGTCATAGAAGTATTGCTTACCGTTCGGTTATCTGTATTGATCGTTACCGGAACGCCCGCATCTAAAAATTCACGAAGTGGATATTCTGTCGTATCTGCAACCGCCTTTGTCTGCAGATTGCTGATTGGACACATTTCTATGCCGATTCCTTTTTCTCTTACAAGCGCCTGTACTTCCGGATAATTTCTCATCGCAATTCCATGACCGATTCTCATTGCTCCTGCTTCAATCGAATCTTGAATATTTTTCACATCTCCGCATTCTCCCGCATGCAATGTAAACGGCATTCCAAGTTCTTTTACTTTTTCGAAAAACTCCATGAAACCTGCCATCGGATATAGTCCTTCTGCACCTGCCAAGTCGGCAGCGCACACACCTTTTCCAAGAAATTGGTACGCTTCTTTAATCATCGCATAGCTCTCTTCAAAGCTATGGTGACGCATGACGCATACAATAACATTGTAATCCACACCAAATTCTTGTTTTCCTCGCTCCAATCCACGAAGTAACGCCTCGATCACCTGTGTTGTTCGAAACGTCCGATTCACATGGAGAAGTGGAGCAAAACGAATCTCTGCATACACAACATTTTCTCGGCTCATGGTGCGAAGTATATCATATCCTGCATCTTCCAAGCCTTCTGCATCCCGGAGGCATTCTCCCGGAAGAGAAAACTTTTCCAAATATTCTACCAAACTTTCACAATCATCAGATACGCTTAGTTCTTCTTCCTTTACAGAACGCTTTAGTCTCTTTTCAATAAACTCTTTACTCAGAGATCCATCTAAATGACAATGGAGTTCTATCTTCGGTAAGTCCCTTAATTCTTCTAACGTCATTCTTCTTCCTCGCTTTCTCTTCTACGAAATCACTCCTACTGCTTACTTTAGATTATTCGGACCAAATCCAAGAGGAAGCAGTTCTTTTAATGTAAAAATCTCATACTGCTCTTTGCTTGTTGCCAAGATAATCTGAAAAGTGTCCGGATTACAGAATTCCATCATCACTTGTCGGCAAACGCCGCAAGGCGCCGCGTATTCTGTCAACACTCCATCTTTACCTCCGACGATACAAATGGCGTCAAATTCTCGTACTCCCTCACTAACCGCTTTAAAAAAGGCTGTTCTCTCCGCACAGTTTGTCGGCGTATAAGATGCATTTTCGATATTGCAGCCCCCATATATTGTTCCATTTTTTGCAAGGAGCGCAGCTCCCACTTTAAAATTTGAATATGGCGTATAAGAAAATTGCAATTGCTCCATTGCCTTTTCAATCAACATTTGAGTCAGATTTTTATCCATCTATCCTCTTCCTCTCTTAATATCCAGCTGCTGTTTCATTCTTTACAATCTTGATCATTCTGCTTGTTCCAAGACGATCTGCTCCCAATTCCAAGAATCTTTCTGCGTCTGCCATGGAAGAAATGCCTCCGGCTGCTTTCATCTTCACATTCGGTCCAATGTGTTTTGCAAACAATTCAATATCTGCAAATGTAGCTCCGGCTTTTGAAAATCCTGTAGATGTTTTGATATAATCTGCTCCCGCTTTTGTTACGATCTCGCACATCTTAATCTTCTCTTCTTCTGTTAAAAGACATGTCTCAATAATAACTTTTAAAATTTTGTCACCACAAGCAGCCTTTAATGTACGGATTTCTTCCTCTAACAATTCATATTTCTGATCCTTTAACCAACCGATATTGATCACCATATCAATTTCTTTTGCACCATTTGCAATGGCATCCTTCGTTTCAAATTCTTTAACTGCTGTTGTCATATAACCATTTGGGAAACCGATGACTGTACAAACAGGAATTCTATCTCCAAGGTACTCGCTTGCCTGTTTTACATAGCTTGGCGGAATACACACAGATGCTGTTTGAAATTCTACTGCATCATCACAAATCTGTTTGATTTCTTCCCATGTTGCACCCTGTGTCAAAAGTGTATGATCTACATGTTTTAATACTTCATTTGCATTCATTTTCATTACCTCCGTTAATTCTGATCTTCCTTGATTAGTTTGCGAATAGCTTCTACCGCTACCTGAATGGCTGCATCTGTATCATGAACAACCGGATTTTCAAGTCCTAATTTTTCTCGCTCCTGATTTGCAACAACTAAAAAGCAAGAACCGGCTCTTACTTTTAGATAGCTTGCAACAATGAACATAGCTGCAGATTCCATTTCAGAAGCAAGACAACCTAATCGTTTCCATGCTTCCCACTTATTTATCAATTCATAGGATACCGGTTTTGTCTCCGGCTCATGCTGTCCATAAAATGCATCTTTACACTGTACAACTCCTGTATGGAACGGATATCCCTTTTCCTTTGCCGCTTCCACTAACGCATTGGTTACATTTAAGTTTGCAACAGAAGGAAATTCGATCGGCGCATATTCCTTGCTTGTTCCTTCCATACGGATCGCTCCTGTAGCTACAACCACATCGCCGCTTTTTACTTCTGTCTGCATACCGCCGCATGTTCCGATTCGGATAAATGTATCTGCTCCACAGCGATACAATTCTTCCATTGCAATAGATGCTGATGGACCACCGATTCCTGTGGATGTTACACTCACTTTCACTCCATCTAACGTTCCTGTATATGTTACATATTCTCTATTATCTGCAATCAATACCGGATCATCAAAATATTTTGCAATCTTTGCACAGCGTTTCGGGTCTCCCGGCATAATGACGTATCTTCCCACTTCACCTTCTGCCACTTGAATATGGTATTGTCTGCTTGCATCTTCTGAATAATTTTTCATATAACCACTCCTTTTTCGCTTATTTTGGGTGAATAAAGGAGAATGTGCGGGGCACATTCTCCACAAACTCCGCACCGTAAGAACGTCCCTGTCTTAACGTTGCCCTTTATCATATGGAATACCTTCCGCTTTCGGCGCTCTTGATTTCTTGGATACAAATACAAGAACGATCAAAGAGATAATATACGGAAGCATATTGTAAACAGTACTTGGAAGCTTCAATGCTACCAAAGCATCAAATCCTGTATATACATTGGAAAGTGCACGGAATAATCCGAACAACAAAGCTGCAAGTCCGATATTGATCGGTTTCCACTGACCAAAGATCATAACGGCAAGTGCAAGGAATCCAAAACCTGCTACACCATTTTCAAATTTCCATTCGCTTACACCGGCTGTAATATATACAAGTCCGCCAAGTCCACCAAGGGCTCCTGAGATCAGGACACCTGCATAACGCATTTTATATACATTGATACCTACGGAATCCGCTGCCTGTGGATGTTCTCCACATGCACAAAGACGAAGACCGAATTTTGTCTTATATAATACGATATAAGATGCGATTAACACCAAAAATGCAATCAGCATAAACCAGTTAAATTCAAATTTTCCGATATTTACCAAAAATGCTTTTTTGGCATGTCCGTATGCAATGGTAGAGGATACGTTATCTACACTTTCTGCTGTATTGATTGCTCTTACAAGAACAACTGCTGCTGCAGGTCCGAGTAAGTTAATTGCTGTTCCAACAAGAGTCTGGTCTGCCTTGAAACGAATCGCCGCAACTCCAAGAAGGAGGGAACAGATCATACCCACCAAAACACTTGCTAATACAACAAGAAGAATTACAAGGGGCGCCGCTGTGGAACCCGGAAGAAATTTCATCATCAAAGCTCCGCCGAGAGCTCCCATAACCATGATTCCTTCCAAACCAATATTGATGACACCGCTATGTTCTGAGAAACATCCGCCAAGCGCAACAAGCACAAGTACGGAAGCAAATATTAATGTATACTGAACCAATAACGTCATTATGCGTCTCCTCCTTTCTCAGCTTTTGCCGCCATCTTCTCATCTCGTTTGGCAAGGAATTTGTTTAACCAAGTCTTGAAGAAGAGAACGAAACCACACAGATAAATGATAAACGCGATCATAAGATCCGAAATCTGTGTACAGTACATGGATTTGTCTACATAAGTTCCACCGCTTGTAATATGCTGAATGAAATAGGATGAGAATACGGTTCCAATCGGATTCAAGCCACCGAGAAATGCTGCTGCAATTCCGTTAAATCCCATAGCCGGAACACTTGTCTGCTGCACCATCCATTGTTCAATTCCACTTAAGTAGAAGATTCCTGCACCCATTCCTGCAAGGCCGCCCGCGATCATCATTGTGATGATGATATTTTTCTTTTCCTTCATACCGCAATATTTTGCAGCATTTTTATTCATACCGGTCGCTTTCAATTCAAATCCAAATTTAGTCTTTTCCATGAAAATCCACACAAGGATTGCCATAACAACCGAAAGAACTACACCAATCGTTACAAATTCATTATTAGAAAACAAGGTATCTAATCCTGCATTTGGAATCAATGCTTCTTTATTTGCACTGGAGAGTTTCATCGTATATGGTGTAGATGGCTCCTTTACTTTTGAGAGAAGCATGTTCACACAATATAAACTGATCCAGTTTAACATGATACAGGAAATAACTTCATTTACATTGAAATATGCTTTCAATACACCGGAAGCTCCTCCGATCAATGCTGCGAATACGATAGATGCCAACAGGCACACATACCAAGGCATATCAAATGCAACTGCAAAATAAATGCTAGCGCCTGCTCCGACAACATACTGTCCTGCTGCTCCGATATTGAAAAGTCCAACTTTATTGGCAAACAATACGGAAAGCGCACACATCAACAGAGCAGAAGCTTTTACAAGCGTTGTACCAAGATATCTCATCACCGCTACCGAACTTGGATAATACAGATAATTCTTTAAAATCGCTACAATGGCTTCTCCTGCCCCACTCGGATTGATCACAAGGAGAACCAAATATCCTACTACGATACCGATCAAAATACAAAGCAAGGATGCAATGACTGTTTGAAATCCGTCATTTCTGATCAAACTATGTTTTTTCTTATTCATGTGATCCTTCCTCCTTTCTCTTGGAACCAGCCATGTAAAGACCAAGTTCTTCTACAGTAACTTTCTTTGGATCAAATTCTCCTACGATTTCGCCATCAAACATTACAAGAATACGGTCTGATACATTCATAACTTCATCAAGCTCCAAGCTTACAAGAAGAACACCTTTTCCCGCGTCTCTTTGTGCAACAAGCTGTTTGTGAATATATTCAATCGCTCCTACGTCCAAACCACGTGTCGGCTGTACCGCAACCAACAATTCCGGATTCTTATCAATTTCACGTGCGATGATCGCTTTCTGCTGGTTACCTCCTGACATGGAACGCGCTTTTGTAATTGCTCCCTGTCCGGAGCGTACGTCGTACTGCTCAATCAGACGATTGGCATACTCTCGGATTGATTTTCTCTTCAAAAATCCTGCTTTATTTGTAAATTTCGGCTCAAAATATCTTTGAAGTACAATGTTATCTTCCAAAGAATAATCAAGAACAAGTCCGTGTTTGTGTCTGTCTTCCGGAATATGACTCATACCGGATGTCATACGTTTGCGGATTGGCATATGGGTAATATCCTCTCCATTCATCGTAATCGTTCCCGCCTTCAACGGCTCTAATCCGGTAAGTCCATAGACAAATTCCGTCTGTCCGTTCCCGTCAATTCCGGCAATACAAACGATTTCACCTCTTCGTACTTGAAGAGATACATTATTGACTGCATTTTTCTTATGATGCTTGGATGCTACCGTCATTCCTTTTACATCAAGAACAACTTCTTTTGGCTCACACGGTTTCTTCTCTACTACAAAGTTAACATCACGTCCCACCATCATCGCAGAAAGTTTTTCCGGTGTCGTATCTTTGATATCAACAGTTCCGATATATTTTCCTTTTCTAAGAACACTGCAACGGTCTGCAACCTGCATGATCTCTGCTAATTTATGTGTAATAAAAAGAATACTCTTTCCTTCTGCCGCAAGACTCTTCATGATCGCCATCAATTCCTGAATCTCCTGCGGTGTCAAAACAGCAGTCGGTTCGTCAAAGATCAAGATTTCATTATCTCGGTACAGCATTTTTAAAATTTCCGTTCTTTGCTGCATACCAACTGTAATATCTTCTACAATTGCATCCGGATCTACCAAAAGTCCATATTTTTCAGAAAGCGCTACAACTTTTTTTCTCGCCTCATCTTTTTGAAGAAACCCACCCTTTGTTGTCTCTACGCCAAGGATAATGTTATCCAATACACTAAAACATTCTACCAGCTTAAAGTGCTGATGTACCATTCCGATTCCTAAATCATTGGCATCATTTGGGTCCTTAATCTCTACCTTTTTTCCATCTTTTCTGATCTCGCCCTCTTCCGGCTGATAGAGACCAAAAAGTACACTCATCAGTGTAGATTTTCCTGCCCCGTTTTCACCAAGCAATGCGTGAATCTCACCTTTTTTCAACTGTAAAGTGATATTATCGTTTGCAATGATACCCGGAAATTTCTTTGTAATATTCAGCATCTCAATTGCATATTGATCCATCCTTTACGTACCTCCTCTCACCAGTTCTCTGACCTTTTGATTAGAAAAGGAGCAGGAAAAGTATGCCTGCTCCTTCGTTGTCAGAATGATTCTTTATTTAATGCTGCCGTAATCTGTTACTTTGATTGTTGTCTGTGGTAAAGCTGAAGTATCGTTAGAAACTTTAATCTCTCCATCAAACATTGCTTTTACAAGCGCTTTATAATCGTCCTGTGAGAATCCATCTCCCCACTGTGTTGTTTCCATTGGAAGCTGTACATAGTTATCTTCCGGATTTTCAGAAACTAAACCGAGGTTCTCGATTTTACCTACGTGCTCTTCCCATTTACCGTCTTTGATTGCTGTAAGCATGTTAGCAACTGTTGGTGCAAGACCTTTCATAGCAGAAGTAATTGTCATATCTTTTCCGATGATTCCTGACTGGTCAGAGTCAACACCGATTACTTTTCCGCCTGTCTTCTGTGCTGCTTCTACTGCTGATGTGTAAATTCCACCACCGCAAGCAAATACAGCTTCTACACCTTTTGCACTGTACCATGTATCCATGTAAGCTGTGATATCTGCATCACCGTAGAACTGTCCGCCACATACGAACTCAACCTGCACTTCGTTCTCAATGCCAAGTTCTTTTGCTGCCGCGTCTGCACCTTGTACAAATCCATATCCAAAACGCTGAACAGCCGGTACTGCCATACCACCAAGGAATCCAAGGTGTTTATAACCTAATTTCACAGCAGCTACACCTGCCATATATCCGGAAAGTTCTTCCTGATACGTACAGCAGTATACGTTGTCTGTATTGTAGTAATCTTCTACATTGTAGTCAGCTGGATTATAAGTATATCCCTCGCCTACACCTTTTTCACAGATATCGCCTGCTCCAACATCAAGTGCGACGAATTTTACATCCGGATAGTTCTTAGACTGCTCTACAATTGTTGCGGCAAACATATAACCTGGTAATACAACTACATTAGCACCTTCTGCAACTGCCTGATCCACGCTTGCATTTCTTGCTTCATCAGAGTCGCTTTCCGGTTTGAAATAATTGAATTCTACACCATTTTCTTCTGCCCATGCTTTACATGTCTCATATGTTGTCTGGTTGAAGCTCTGGTCTGTGATATCACCGGAGTCTGTAACCATGGCTACGTTCATATCGCTTTTCTCGCCGCCGTCGCCTTTCTTCTCCTCTTTGCCTGATCCACCGCATGCTGCTAATGAAAATACCATAGCACCTGCAAGTAATAATGCAATCAATTTCTTTTTCATAATTCACCCTCCTATGAGTCTTTTGTTTGCGTTTACATTTTCGAACACATCTTATCATATCAGCCGCCATATCTCAACGATTACTTTCAATACTTAGATTAACTCAAATCAATCTTAGATGAAATCATTTCATTTAACCCTTCGTATTGTTCCCGGTTGATGAGTATTTTATTTCCTTTCTTCGTCACAAGATCATTGTCCAGAAACTTTTTCACAGAACGATTGATGCTCTTTACGCAAAGCCCTGTTGCATCCGCCAAACTCTGACGTCCTTCATCAATCTGAAGCACTCCGTCTTTGTTATACTGTACATAACGTTCAGTAAGTAGAAGCGCCAGTCTGTCTGCTCCTTGCAGGAACAGTGTGATTCTGCTGTTTCGCTCTTGCTCCAAAAGGTACTCTCCAACACATTTTGCTTCGTTTTTCAATGCACGAATGTCCGAATACATCCATTTTTCGAACTTCGCTCTCGGTATCTTTACAACGGTGCATTTTGTTGCTGTTCGAAGTGTTGTCTTATATACATCCAGATCCATGATGAATTCCATCCCTCCGAATGCATATACCTTCTTGAACCGCATGTAATCATATACCGAACCGTAAATACGATAATCTGTGGCATCGATCACACCTTTACCGATAAAATAAATGGTATCTGCCGGCTCATTCTCTCGAATGAAAGCAACTCCCTTATCCAGCTCTTCAATCTGAAAAGCCTCCATCAGCCAGAGCGGTGCAGTTTTAAAATAATTCTCAAATTGTTCCTGCCTCTCCCTGTCTACATACTTCAAAAAAGGAAGCGCATCATACAGATATTTGTTCCCCATACATTTCATCTCTTTCTGCTTTTTTTACATTTTTCAATGTGAAATTTCAGAACCGGTTTCTAGAACGCATTATAACATTGGGACATTTGTCTAAAAAGGACTTGTGTCCATTTTTGTTATATTTATCTACACTTTGTCATAAATATACAGTTTTTTGTATTTAGTTTTGTACATTTTTACCACTTGTCCTACCACTCACAAAAAAGTTTACGTTTTCTCCCTAAAAAAAGAAAAGGTGACAGCCGACAAATGTCCGCATATCACCTTTTCTTTTTTATTCTTTCTTTTCCTCTTCAAACACAAGAGAATTTGCAATCTTCGAGAAAATCACTCCCAACGCAAAAGCTCCTGCATCCGGATAACCGATACTTCTTTTTCCAACTGTGCCAGCTCTTCCCATCCTCGCCACAATCTTTTCTGTATCTTTTGCACCTCTTACCGCTTCATCTGCCCCAAGAGAAAAGAGTTCTTTCATCGATAGCTCTCCGGCATATCTTCTCCATACTTCTGTACAAGGTACCAACGCATCTATCAGCGTTTTGTCACCTACGACAGCGCCCCTGCCAAAAGAATTCTCTCCTGTCTTTTGAATTCCCAATACAGCCGCTTCCATCATCTCCGCAAATTCATTTGCTGAAATTGCTTTCTTGCCTTTTGTAGCTTTACCTGCCGCTCGAAAAGCCGAGCCCCAAATCGGTCCGGATGCTCCGCCGCAATATTCCATAATCACCATGGAACAGTCCTCAAGAAATTTGCCCATATCTTTTTCCTTGTCCACACTGATAGCATCCCATTCTTGTTTTAAACGAAGGAACCCTTTCGCAACACTCATTCCAAAATCTCCATCTCCTGCATGGGCATCCAATTCACAAAATGGTACTTCATTTTTGATAATGCATTCACTCATAGCATCCACCATATATATCATATTAGAAGTCGTAATACATTCCCCACGAATGGTTGCATATGCCGGACATGTTTGTATTTGTTCTAATTTCTTTCGATCCGGATGCTCCAGAATCTGATGAGGTACATATGTTCTTTCAGGTACATGTCCTTTTACCCGAAATGCCGGAGCGTCACATTCTGCATCCAACAATTCTTTTAACTCATCATTCATTTTCATAAATGAAACCGAAACTCCACTCATATCAATACTCGTCATATAGTTTCCTGCAAACGAACGATATATTTTTATCTTACGTTCTGCCATTATTTTAGCGACCGTATTTAAAAACAGATATAATTCCTGAAGCGGAGTCCCTCCAAATCCATTGATAAGAATTGAAACTTCATCATTTTCAACCAATCCCAGCTCATCTGAAAGTTCTTTGCACATTCTCTCTGCTAATTTCTCTGCTGACTGCATCGGTTCTCTACTCTTTCCAGGTTCTCCATGAATCCCAACTCCATATTCCATCTCATCCTCTCCAATTTGAAATGTCGGAGTTCCTTTCGCCGGAACTGTACAAGAAGTAAATGCAACACCAATACTTCGTATATTGGAAATCGCATTCTCCGCTGCTACTTTTACCTGCTTTAATGCGTATCCCTTTTCTGCAGCTGCTCCTGCGATTTTATGCACAAAAATTGTTCCAGCAACACCACGTTTTCCTACTGTATACAAACTATCTTGTACTGCAATATCGTCATCTACTTTTACATAATCAACGTGAATTCCATCTTCTTCCGCAAGTTGTGCGCCATTTTTAAAATTCATCATATCTCCACTATAATTTTTCACGATCAACAGCGCACCGGCTTCCCCTGCCGTCTCTTTAATCGCCTGGTACACCTGTATCTGGGAAGGTGAAGCAAAGATATCTCCGCAAACTGCCGCATCCAACATCCCTTTTCCAATAAATCCCGCATGAGCCGGCTCATGACCACTGCCACCCCCACTGATCAAGCATACTTTTTTGGGATTTCGTTCTTTTTTTTGGAGCACTTTATACTTCTGTATCAGTTCCAGTTCCGGATGAGCTAATACCATTCCGCCGCACATCTCCACTACCATCGTATCGGAGCGGTTCATTAGTTTTTTCATATACGCTTACCTCCCCATTTCCCACTCATACTTTTCCTTATAATTTCGCCCAACAGTATCTGCAAGACGGATAGCTGCTGCAACACCCTCTACCGTAATCGGAAATGGCATAGCATAAACTGATTCCTCCGGTATACATGCTTTTTCTGCAACTTTTTGTAATTCTTCATCACTGATGTCGTACACTCCAATATCAGCAAGACAAACCGGAAGTCCAACAGATAAACAAAAATTCAGTACCTCTTCGATTTCTTCCATCGGAGCATTTTCAAGGAGAAGCTGCGCCAGTGTACCAAACGCAACTTTTTCTCCATGATAATATTGATGCGTTCCTTCCAAAATCGTCAAGCCATCGTGAATAGCGTGGGCCGCTGCCAATCCACCGCTTTCAAACCCAAGCCCGGATAATAAAATATTCGTTTCTACAATCTGCTCTAATGCTTCTGATACGATATGTTTCTCACAAGAAAGCTTCGCCTTCCATCCTTCTTCCAATAAAGTCCGATAACACAATTCTGCCAGTGAAAACGCTGCCTTTGTACTTCTTGCTTTTTCACACATTTTTTCTCTAACTCCACAAGGCAGTCCCGCATTTACCGCACTGTTGGATCTTACATTTGCTCGTGCCTCAAAATAGGTTGACAATGCATCTCCCATTCCTGATACAAGGAAGCGAACCGGCGCCTGCGCAATGATTTTCGTATCCACAAGGACAACACTTGGACTTTGTGAAAAATACGCATAGTCATCAAACGCACCTTCCGTTGTATAAAGAACTGCCGAATGGCTTGTTGGAGCATCTGTAGCTGCAATTGTAGGTACTACGATCAGATTTTTCCCTTCCGCAACACATTTCGCTGTATCGATGGCCTTTCCTCCTCCAAGTCCAATGGTACAAGTACATTGTTTTTCCTCTGCAAGTTTTTTCAAACGCTCAACTTCTTCTTTGGAACACTCCCCACTAAATCCGCTCTCCACCAATGTAATTTGGAATCGTTCTGTCGTCTGCATAAGCTGACTCTTTACACGGCTCACATCTTCCGGATGTGCAATCAATAATGCAGACTCTCCGAAGGTTTTTATAAAATAACCTAAATTTAAAAGTTCCCCTTCTCCTTGTACATATTTTGTCGGACAAATAAATGCTTTTCTCATGATTTTTCCTCCATTCAATCATTATTTTCTTCTTGAGGCAATCATATGCTATATTTCCTACAAATTCTCTGTATTTTGATATCACATTTTGATAGATTTTCATAATACTAATTTGCTCTCTTACTTCAAGATTGTACTATTTTGTCTTTTCAATTGTTGAGTCAGCATTTTTTCTATATTTCCGATACATTCCCGGAGTCATTCCTACGTTTCTTTTAAAGATTTTTATAAAATATCCGGTCTCATTAAAGCCCAGTCGATCTCCAATCTCACTTACCGACATCTCTTGATTTTCTAGCCACTCTTTGGCTTTTTTTATTTTTTCTTCTGACACATACATAGAAAAACACTGTCCGGTCTCTTTTACAAATACTCTGCTCAAATAACTAGGGCTAATCGCACAATGCCTTGCCGTTTCCGTCAATGATACATCATTTTCCAAATGACTTCGTACATAATCTTTCGCTTGTAAGACAAAACCATTCTCTTTCAAGACAGACGCCTCTTCTTTCTCACATGCAATCATATGATGGGAGTTTTCTTCGATTTCTTTATTTTCTACCATATATTGACACATTTTTGATAGGGTCTGCGAACATTTACTTATTTGAGAATATTCCAACATCGGAACCTCTTCATAATATTGCCGTAGTTCCGCTACATGTTCTTTTAAAATCCGATGCTCCGGTAGCGAAACAATATTTTCCAGATCCTCTCTATCTGTTCTCACCTGCCCAATCATAAGAGAACCTAAATATACATTCTGTAACACAATTGGAATTGCAACATCAATCAATCCAAAACAGCATTGATAAATATACGGTTGATTTTCACGTACAGCCTCTGCTCCCCCTCTCGAATCACACTTCTCACAATATTTTTTCAAAATCGGGTCTTCACGTACCTTTTGGCAAAATAAACAACAATTACTATGCTTTGTCACCGGTACACCCCGATAATCCACCATTAAAATCGCCATCCCCATCAAATTCGCCAAAGAATCCTGCACCTTTTCCCACTGATTCAACGCAAAAATATCTTCTATCTTTTTCATACTCATCACCGCCGTATTTCGCCAAGCTCTCTCCTTCTATCCCAATTGTTTTTCTCATACTCTTTTCGTTTCACATATTTACACGCAATCATACTTACAAGAAATGGTAAAAAATACGTTGCAAATCGATACAAAACCAACACCGAAGATGCTGTCGCCTCCGAAATATAATGCGTAAAAACAAGAATAAACGCTAGTTCTACAGATCCCATTCCTGATACATTTGGTAGCGCACTAGATATTAGATTTACCAAACCGGTCAAAACCAAAATTTGGATGAACGTAAGCGCAGCCTCTTCTGTCGAACGCAAACAAAAAAATGGAATTCCATACATCACCAGTAATTTTACACTCTGAAGCGAAAACGCAAGAAGCATTGCTCCCCGCTCCTTTTTCATGAATTGCCCGCATTGATACATCATATTGAACTGATAAATTCCCTTCTCCTTTTTTCCAACCCATTTCTCTTTGTTTGGTAGTTTTTCCAACGCTCTACATGCCAAACGATTGACTGTTTTAGAAAACCCAATCAAAACCAAAGTAGCTACAATGGTAATACAAATCCCAAAGCCACACACAATATATCTCGTAATCTCTGCACATTCTATTGTTCTTCCGAAAAAGAGAAGCAATACAAGGTTACAAAAAAGCACCGCACACTTATGCAATATATAATCCAAATTGATAAAACCAACTGCCTCCCCCATATCTACTTCATGTTTATGAAGATGAAATATTTTCATCGGAAGCTCTCCCAACGTAAACGCAACGATACTCGCAAAAAATCCAAGATACACATTTTCAATCGCATTCTTTATTGTAATTTGCGGATTCTTTTTTCTCATCAATACATACAATGCCATTCCCCATATGATCTGATATGAAATCCCCATACCGGAAATCAAAATGATAGTTCCAATACTTGCGCGACATATATTTTCATAAATTTCTCGATAATGCTTATGAAACACAAACCAAAGGAGAACAACAAGAAGCAGAATCCGTCCGACCGCTTTCCATATCGTCTGTTTATTTGATATAATGTTTTCGCATTCTCTCCGTCTCCGGTAATTCTTCTGTACAGACAATTACAATCGCTCCTTTTCCTTTGAAACACATACGGAAAACCCCTGCCATTCCACAAATGATCACTGGCAGAACACAGGGGTTAAAAGTACATGCTTCTATTGAATTCTATGTTTTCTTTCCTGACTCTCTGTCCACAGTTTTTCTGCAACCGGAGTCCAATTCTTTGCATAATCTACACACTTATCGCACAAATGATTCACACTTTCCGGCGATTGCAAATCCGTAGAATTTGCCTCTGTGTTCTTCACAAGGTTTCGCAAAATTTCCGGATTTTCCAACATCGGACATGGGCGTAAATGGTTCTCATTGAACGGCTGTCCGTCATGATATGCCATAAAAATCGGAGATTGCAAACACTCCAGTAATGTTTTTTCCCGAATATTTGAATCTGAATAATGTATAAATACGCATGGATCTACATCTCCGTTCGCATTGATATGAAGATACCGTCTTCCTCCTGCGATACAACCTCCTACATATTCACCATCATTCTGGAAATCCATTGCAAAAATAGGCTTCGTGCTTCTGATCTCGCGAATTCTGTGATACATGAACTCTCTCTGCTCCGGATTTGGAAGCAACTCAGGAACTGCATCATTTCCAACCGGCATATAATGGAAATACCAGACAAATTTCGCTCCCCATTTGACCATCTGATCTACAAATTCAAAGGAACTGATTGAATCCAAATTCTGACTTGTGTAGCAGCAGGATAAACCAAATGGAAGATGTTTTGCTTTCAAGATTTCCATTGCTTTCACAACCTTTTGGTACGTTCCGTTTCCTCTGCGTCCATCTGTTGCACTTTCAAATCCTTCTACACTAATTGCCGGAATAAAGTTTTTCACACGAAGCATCTCGTCTGCAAATTCCTCATCGATCAACGTTGCATTTGTGAAGCTTAAAAATTGACAATCATGATGTTTTTCACATAACGCGATCAAATCTTTTTTTCTGACAAGCGGTTCTCCGCCTGTATAAATGTACATATAGATTCCCAATTCTTTTCCTTGCGTAATAATGGAATCTATTTCATCGAATGTTAGATTTAATTTATTTCCATACTCTGCAGCCCAACAACCTGTACAATGTAAATTACAAGCAGACGTAGGATCCATTAAAATTGCCCACGGAATGTTACATCCATATTTCTTTCGATTTTCTTCCTGCTTTGGCCATCCTACAATATTCGCATTAAAGAAGAAGTTTTCTAATGTAGCTTTCATTACTTCTTTATCAATATCTTTCAATACACTCATAATCAACTGATACATATTATTTTCCGGATCTTCCAGCACTTTTCGAAATGCTGCTCTCTGTGTCGGAAAGCTATCCGGTCCATCTCCGGCAAATGTATCCACAAGCGTCATTAATTTATCCGCATTTTTCTCCGGATCTTTCTCTAAATAGTGAAACGCCGTCTTTAATGTTACTTTTTTCAATTCATTTGTAAATCCCATAGTAAATTCTCCTTCGTATTATTCGTTTTCTTTCCCATAGATTTCTATTGTACAATCTCTTCGAAATGTATTGACCGTGTTCTGCACCACATATAAATTCATAATTCCATACGCAAGAATCATCAATCCCATCATCCGGATGATCAGATTCGTTCCTCGGATTGGGACTGCAACAAGCAACCCTCCGATTACTGCTGTTGTAAGTCCAATAATTAAAATCAGCCACCAGCTTTTCATTCCAATCTGTCGCGCATCAATTGCTGTCTGAATCTTTAACAATGCTTCTACCAGCATAAACAATCCAAGACAGATTGTCAGAATGCGTATCATATCTCTTGTCCATATCAGCATCAGAAGTCCGATTATCATGGATACGATACCCATTGCCAGATCGTGTTGAAATGCCAATTGTAAAACATCCTTGGAAAAATATCCAACTACCTTCGCAATACCAATTCCGATAAAAAGCACACTGCCGATCTTATACATCCAATATATTCCAATCTGTGGATACAGAAGTAAAAACACTCCGTACAACACCAATGCCAAAGACACTATGCTATATACAATTTTCACCTTTTTCAGCACTTTCATTCCGTTCACCTTCTTTCTTTCTCTCTTTTGATGGCACTATCATATCGAAAAAGGCACAAAAAAAATACAGACAAAACTTTCGCTTCATCTGCATTTCACACATTTTTTAATTATTGTCTGTATTTCTTTAGTTTTCATTAGAATTCTGATGCTTTATATAAGACGCAATCATATCATCAATCGAATCTTCAAAGGATTTTGATACAAGATACAAATGTCGTTCACGGTAAGGTGGCATTCCTTCCTGAATCCAGTGGATTGTATTGCCTACAATTGCATAACTGTAAAATTCTGTCAGATATGCAATCCCTTCCTCCGATATTTCATAGGAAACCGCCGCCTCTCGCACAAACCGTTCCACGAATATAGCTGTAACTTTTTCCATATATATCTCTAAAAGTTCTCTATCCTTTGAATGGTAAATATGAGACATTGCTTTCTTATTTTCCAAAAAAAATCTTGCGGAACGAACATATTCCTCATAAAAGGTATCATATCTCTCTGTTGCATTGGAAAAATCATCTAATTTCTTAAGCAAAACCTGATGTAATAAATCATAAATATCTTCAAAGTGATAATAGAATGTATTTCGATTCACTTCTGCAGTTTCAATCACATCTTTTACCGTTAGATGATCCATACTTTTTTCATTTAACAAGTAGATAAATGCATTCATAATTCTAGTCTTCGTATATTTTGACATTGCTTTCCTAATCCATTCATTTTTTATTTGAGTTTAACATACTTCAACTATTTCTTCCACAATCTAATCACACTTCCATTACTTTTTCATATACTTTTCAGCGTCTTACACCGTTCCATCAGCTCTTTATCTGATCTTTATACTTCGTATTCAATTTATAGTAACTCAATATTGTTCCTTCTTCATTCTAACAAAATTTCAGTTTTCGAGCAACACAAATAAGCATAGTCTTACCACACTACTCCCATAGACATCACCGACTTTTAGAATATATTAGGAATACCAACATTCTTGGTATTACCACCCATTTTCTCTTAACCATTCTTCTACAGCTGAAGATTTTTCTTTAAAAAAATGTATGATATCCTCTGCATTCTCATTTGTATTTTTGCTTGCCACTACGAGTAAATTTTCTTCCTTACTTATATCATCCCTCATTTTATCAAACAAAAAATACTTTTTAGGAGCGCCTATAAGAATGTGATTCAAATCTGCAGTAACCGAAGTGAATACCGATGGCTCTGTATTATGATTTTCAGCATTGTATATATTCACCGCTAGATCATCTACATAAAGTTCTGTTTCAAACACGGCTTCTTCATTATGTAATACCCGTAATTCTCCTAAAAGAGTAGCCGGTTTATTCTTAAAGAAATATGTACTTTCCACTGCTTCCACTACGATACTTATAGGAATAGTCTCTTCTGAAGTACTTCCTCTCATCAATAAAGTTCCATCTACTCTCTCGACAACTTTTTTCTTAATTGGATATTTGTAGTAATGGCAGATTTCAAAGCACCCTATAACTGCCACAATTATAACGACAACAATTAGTATTTTCATAATTCTGCTCTGCTTCTTCTTCATACTCATATCACTCCAGTCTTACGGATACAATTCCTCTTATTGAATTTATTTATCTGTATAATATTCTATTTTAAACGAATATTCAACACATGCATAAACATCGAAGGATCTTTCACTATGTAATCTAAAACACCTAATTGATATTCAAAAGTCTTATATGCCAATGTCCATTCCGACGTTAAAAAAACGAAATGAAATTCGTCGCTAATTTCTTTCAGTTCTCTTGCCAAATCAATACCATTCATGGAAAAATCATTTAGCTGAATATCTATAACGAACAGAGATTTTTCATTTCTTCTACTTTTTGCATCCAGCAAAGTATCTCTCGGACTTTTCCTGGCCGAAATTATTTTTGCATCTATTTTTCTCTCCGCAATACCCGTTTCTAACATACTTCGAATAAAATCAAGTTGCATTTCTTCATCTTCACACAAATAAACATTTATCATATTCCACTACATCCTCTTTTTATTCTCACTTCCTATAAAAACGAAATTTTCTAAAACAAGTATAGCATAACCTCTTTACAAATAAAACTGCCGACAGGATATCCTGCCGGCAGAAATAAATTCTATCTTCTAAAATTCAATTTTTTATTATTTTTCTTCTCCACCGTAAAGTGTTACAAGTTTCTGAAGGTATTCGTATCTTTCCTTAGCTTCTGCTTCGTTCTTAGCGAACATTACTTCAGCTTTTTCTGGATTGAATCTTGCAAGAGCGTTATAACGAACTTCACCATTTAAGAAGTCTTTGTAGTTTTCAAGAACTGGAGCCTTGCTGTCAAGAGTGAATTTAGCACCCTCTGCAGCTGGGTTAAATCTGAAGTTATTCCAGTATCCACATTCTACTGCCAATGCTTCTTCAGTCTGAGCTTTGCTCATACCTTTCTTAATACCATGGTTGATACATGGAGCGTAAGCAATGATAAGTGATGGTCCTGGATAAGCCTCAGCCTCTGCAATTGCTTTTACTGTCTGGTTGAGGTCTGCACCCATAGCGATCTGTGCTACGTATACATAACCATAGCTCATTGCGATACCTGCGAGGTCTTTCTTCTTCACATCTTTTCCGCCTGCTGCGAACTGTGCGACAGCACCTGTCTTAGTAGCTTTAGAAGCCTGTCCACCTGTGTTAGAGTAAACTTCTGTATCGAATACCATGATGTTGATATCTTTACCACTTGCTAATACATGGTCAACACCGCCGAATCCGATATCGTAAGCCCATCCGTCACCACCGAAGATCCACTGTGATTTCTTAGATAAGAAGTCTTTGTTCTTTAAGATATCTTTCTTAAGTTCGCAATCACAATCGCAAGCTTCAAGTGCTGCAACAAGGTTATCTGTTGCTGTTCCGTTTGTAGCTCCGCAAGCAAATGTATCTAAGTATTCTTTTGCTGCTGCAATAACGTCTTCATTCTTAGCTTCTTCAACGAGTCTTTCAACTTTTGTCTTAAGACCGTCTCTTAAAGCTCTCTGAGCTAATAACATACCGTAACCGAACTCAGCATTGTCTTCGAATAATGAGTTAGACCATGCAGGACCCTGTCCTTTTTCGTTTACTGTGTATGGTGTAGATGGTGAAGAGTTACCCCAGATTGAAGAACAACCTGTTGCGTTAGCAATATACATTCTATCACCAAATAACTGTGTGATTAATTTAGCGTAAGGTGTTTCACCACAACCTGCACAAGCTCCTGAGAACTCGAGTAATGGCTGTTTGAACTGGCTACCTTTTACTGTTGTTTCTTTGAATTTAGCAACAACTTCTGGTTTTACAGGGATTTCTCTACCATAGTCGAAGTAATCCTGTTTTCCAGCGTTTGCTTCCATATTTTCCATAACAAGAGCTTTTTCACCCTTCTTACCTGGACATACGTTAGCACATGATCCACATCCTGTACAGTCATAAGCAGATACAGTCATTGTGAATTTCACACCTGGCATACCGATCATATCGATTGTCTCAAGACCTGCCGGTGCATTTGCAACTTCTTCTTCTGTAAGAGCAACTGGACGGATAACTGCGTGTGGACATACGTATGCACAACGGTTACACTGGATACAGTTCTCTGGTTTCCATACTGGGATATCTACTGCAATACCACGTTTTTCAAATGCTGAAGATCCTGATGGTGTAGAACCATCAACATATTCTGTAAATGCAGATACTGGTAAGTTATTACCTTCCTGAGCATTTACTTTTGTCTGGATATTTTTAACGAAATCAACAACGTCTTTTCTTCCGCCTTTGATCTCTGGTGTGAATAATCCTTCGTCTTCTGCATCTTTCCAAGCTTCCGGAACGTTGATTTCAACGATTTCCTTAGCACCTGCATCGATTGCATCGTAGTTCATCTGAACAATCTTGTCACCCTTCTTGCCGTATGTAGCCTTAGCAGCAGCTTTCATTAATTCGATAGCGTGCTCCTCTGGAATGATGTTAGCAAGTTTAAAGAATGCTGACTGAAGAACTGTATTGATACGTCCGCCAAGTCCGATTTCTTTAC
>OLRL01000044.1_pt1 | contig 110213 bp, 101 predicted proteins | sample 1643201 | NCBI WGS metagenome assembly OLRL01 (sample SAMEA3136649, study PRJEB25190) | human gut metagenome | biome: human gut; feature: human-associated habitat; material: faeces | place: Austria | collected 2013
CCCTTGAAAATAAAAGGTTTTTAATAAAAATAGGACTGTAAAACTTTACAGTACCTAACAAAAGAGAGGAGAGGGAAAATGAAAAAGAAAATAGTGTCATTATTGCTTGTAGCGGCGATGACAATGACAATGTTTGTTGGATGTGGGGGTAATTCTGATAAGAAGAACCAGGAAAACAGTAGTAGCACACAAACAACAGAAGGTGGAGGAACTTTTATTGTTCCAATTAATTCGGATTCTGTGACATGGATTAACCCATTTAGTGCATATGGAAGTGATGATCAGTTAATAGCATTTTCACCATGTTTTGATCCACTATTTATTGTAAATAAAGATGAAACAAGATGGTATCTTGCAGAAAGTCTTGAACCGACTGCAGAGGATGGATGTCATTATCAGATGAAATTAAAAGAAGGTCTTACATGGCATGATGGAGAGCCGATTACAGCGGACGATGTTATTTTTTCCATTAAAGCAATTCAGGAGCCTTCAAACTCAGCAGATGCAAGTAATGTTAAATATGATGGAAACAACTTACAGGCAGAAAAAGTAGACGATTTAACAGTTAATCTTACATTGGTTGCACCGTATAGTGCGTTTGAAACAGAATTTGGACGTTTGCAGATTTTCCCAGAGCATGCATTTGGGGGAGATATTCACATTATCAAAAATACAGAAGCATTGAATGCGGGAATTGGTTCCGGTCCATTTAAATTAAAAGAGTGGAACCAAGGAGAGAGCATCGTATATGAAAGATATGATGATTATTACAGAGGAAAAGCGAGTCTTGATCAGGTTATCATTAAGACAATAACAGATGAAAGCGCACAAGAAGCAGCTCTTCAGAGTGGAGAAATCTCCGTAATGCGTGTAACAAATCCTACGAAACTGGAAAAATATGAAAAAGATGATAACTATACAGTATATAGCATTCCAGAAGGCCGTCTGAATTATATGGCTTATAATTATCAGAGTCCAAATATGAAAGACATTAAGGCTAGAAAAGCAATTGCACTTGCGTTGAACGTAGATGAGATCATTCAAGGTGGCTATGGTTCAGAAGAACTTGCTCTTCCGGCCAAGAATTTCTGTGCACCTCAGAACTTATATTACAATGATGAGATGGAAGGTTATAAGCAAAACATTGAAGAGGCGAGAAAGCTTGCAAAAGAAACTGGTTTAACAGAAAAAACATTGCATTATATTTATAACCAAAACAGACCAAATATGAAAGAAACAGCACAGGTTGTTCAGCAGCAGTTAAAAGAAATCGGTGTGAATGTAGAGATTGAAGGATTGGATTCTCCGGCATTTTTCCCTAAATTATTTGCATCTTGGCTTACAGGAACTCCTGTGGAGGATACTTCTTGGGATTTGGCTTCCAATGGAATGGATCAGTTGAATGCAGACCCTGCTTCTAAGTTGACATCTTGGACAGGAGATAATCTTGAAATTGGATTCTATGTAAGTCCGGAAACAAAAGCACTTTGGAAAAAAGCATCACAGGCTCTTACAGAAGAGGACAAAGATAAGTATTACAAAGAACTTCAGGTACAGATGAATGAAGACTATTCTATGTATCCAATGGCGAATACAAATTATGTGATGGTTGCGAGAAAAGAGTTTAAGGGATTAGATGCAATTAAGAGAGTGCCTGTATTTGAAGATTACTTGAAAATTTCTATGGAAAAATAAAGATTTTAGAAAAGACCGTTCAAGGGAGAACGGTCTTTTCCTGAATTAAAAATATATGTAGATTAAGGGAGAATAAAAGTGAAAGAATACATTTTCAAACGATTTTTACAACTGATACCAGTTGTAATACTAGTCAGTATTTTTTCTTTTATGATTATTCATGCAGCACCTGGAGAACCGATTCAGAACTATATACGGCCAGGAATGACAGAAGAAGAAATACAGGCAATCAGAGTGGAATATGGAGTGGATGGATCTATAGTGGAACAATATATAAATTGGCTAAAACATGTTGTGAGAGGAGATTTTGGAACTTCCATTTATAAACATCGTCCGGTTGCAGAAATGATTGGTGAAAGGTTACCATCCACATTAATGCTTATGGGTTCAGCATTGGCCTTATCTGTTCTGATATCAATTCCACTTGGATTATGGGCAGGATTGAAGAAAAACAAACTGGCAGATAATGTGATTAGCTTTTTGTCCTATCTAGGTATATCGATTCCTCAGTTTTGGCTGTCTATGGTATTGATTATTATTTTTGCATTAAAATTGAATTGGTTTCCAAGTGGAGGAATGCGAACAACCAACGTCAATACATTTGGGGATATGGTGTGGCATATGATACTTCCGGTTATCGTTTTGAGTTTGAATAATACAGCAGTATTTACAAGATATATACGTTCGAATACAATTTCTCAATTAGAAGAAGATTATGTTGTGACGGCAAAAGCAAAAGGAACAACCAAACAAAATATTTTAAAAAAGCATGTTTTGAAGAACTGTTTACTTCCGATTATTACTTTGGCGGGAATTAATATTGCAGGGCTTGTTTGCGGTTCTTTTGTTGCGGAAAGTATCTTTTCTTGGCCTGGAATAGGAAGACTTGCAATGGATGCTGTAACATCAAGAGATTATCCGGTTATCATGGGATTCACAATGTTTTCTTGCATAATTCTGATACTGGGAAATTTTTTGGCAGATTTGCTGTATGCAGTAGTAGATCCAAAGATCAGACAAGGAATGGGTAGAAAAAATGGATAATAAAATGGCATATAAAATACAAGCGGATAGTTTTCAAAGAGTTAAAAAAGAAGAACAGAAAATTAGTGCAAAGTATAGCAGAGGACTCTTAGGAGATGTCTTACAATCATTGAAAGAAAATAGATTGGCTATGATTTGTTCTATAATTTTATTACTGATTTTAGTTAGTGCAGTTTTTGCACCGTTATGTCCGTATGATCCTGATAAGCAGGATGTCATGCAAAAGTTGATGTCACCATCTGCAAAACATTGGTTTGGAACGGACGAATTAGGAAGAGATTATTTTACACGTGCGTTGTATGGAGGAAGAATCTCACTTTCTGTTGGTTTTTTATCGATGCTTTTGTCTACAACGATTGGAACACTAATTGGAACAATAAGTGGATATATGGGTGGAAAAGTGGATATGTTTTTGATGAGATTTACAGATATTTTTATGTCTGTGCCAAGTTTTCTTCTTATGGTGGTTATTAATTCTATTTTCCCTCCAAAAGTATATTCCATGATCATCATTTTAGGATTATTTGAATGGTGCCAGATTGCCAGAATTACAAGAGCAGAGACATTGTCATTAAAAGAAAAAGACTTTATTATTGCCTCTAGACATCTAGGAGCAGGGCATTTTCAGATTATTTTTAAGCATATTATACCGAACATGACATCTTCAATTATAGTTGCCGGAAGTTTAGCGGTAGCAAGAGCAATTTTAACAGAATCTGCTTTGAGTTTTATGGGATTAGGAGTTCAGTTGCCAAAGGCATCATGGGGAACAATGCTTCAGGGAGCACAAGTGTATATTATGGATAAACCAACCTTGGCAATTTTCCCAGGATTATTCATTGTACTTACTGTGTTAAGTTTTAATGTCATTGGAGATTCGCTTCGCAATGCCTTAGAACCTAAAATGGTAAAGTAGGGGGTAAGAAAATTGGATAAAGTTTTAGAAATAAAGAATTTAAGAGTATCATATCATACTTATGCGGGCGAAGTACAGGCAGTAAGAGATGTGACATTTGATGTAGAAAAAGGAAAAACACTTGCGATTGTAGGAGAATCAGGGTGTGGAAAATCCGTAACATCAAAATCGGTTATGGGCTTGATTTCAATGCCACCAGGAGAGATAAAAGACGGAAGTGAGATCCTGTTTGAAGGAAAAAACATTTTAGAACAATCGGAAAAAGAATGGTGTGATTATCGTGGGGCGAAATGTTCTATGATTTTTCAGGATGCATTGACATCGTTGAATCCGACTATGAATATCGGAAAACAAATTATGGAAAATATTTTGAATCATAATAAGCTTGATAAATCGGAAGCTAAAAAACGAGCGTTGACAATGCTCCGTTTAGCTGGAATTCCAGATGAAGAAATGTGTATGAAAAAATATCCACACGAATTATCAGGGGGAATGAGGCAGAGAGTGATGATTGCGATTGCGTTATCTGGTAATCCAAAGGTACTGATCGCAGATGAGCCAACTACAGCATTGGATGTTACAATACAAGCTCAAATTATAGAATTAATGAAAAAGATTCAAGAAGAACTAGGAACTACAATTATATTGATAACACATGATTTAGGTGTGGTAGCTGATATTGCAGATAGAATTATTGTAATGTATTCAGGAAAAGTAGTCGAGGAAGGAAGTTGTAGAGAAATCTTTTTTAAACATAAGCATCCATATACATGGGCTCTACTAAAAGCGGCGCCAAGTTTGGAGCTGGGAAAAGGGAAAAAGCTTATTTCCATTGAAGGAACACCACCGGATTTGATTAATCCACCAGTTGGATGTCCATTTGCAGAAAGATGTAAATATTGTATGAAGGTTTGTTTGGAAGCAATGCCACCACAGTTTGAATTTGGAGAAGGACACAAAGCAGCTTGTTGGCTTTATCATCCACAATCAGGATATACGGATATTCGATTTGAGGAGGAAGAAGATAATGAATAATAAAAAGCCCATTATGGAAGTGTCGCACTTGAAAAAATATTTTCACAGTAGTTCTAAAAAAGTTTTAAAGGCTGTAGATGATGTTTCATTTACAATTTATGAAGGTGAGACATTAGGAATTGTTGGAGAGTCTGGGTGTGGAAAAACAACATGTGGAAGAACGTGTGTTGGTGTATATGATAAAACAGATGGACAGGTTCTTTACAAAGGAAAAGACATTCATAAACTGAATGCCGCAGAGCGTAAAGAGTTGACGAAACATGTGCAGATGATTTTTCAGGATCCATATTCTTCCTTGGATCCCCGATTAAAGGTTCATGATATTATTGCGGAAGGAATACGGATTCATGGATTGACAAAATCAAAAGAAGAAGAGATAGAAGCAGTACAGAATCTTCTAAGACAAGTAGGATTAAATCCAGAACATGCAAGTAGATATGTGCATGAATTTTCAGGTGGACAAAGACAGAGAATCGGAATTGCAAGGGCGCTTGCAGTAAATCCGGAATTTTTATTGTGTGACGAACCAATCTCGGCATTGGACGTATCCGTGCAAGCTCAAGTAGTGAATTTGCTTGTGAAACTACAGAAGGAAAGAGGATTAACAAGTATTTTTATCGCGCATGACCTTTCTATGGTAAAATATATATCAGATCGAGTTGGCGTTATGTACTTAGGCAATATGGTGGAACTGGCTGAAACAGAAGAGTTGTATTCTAACCCATTACATCCATATACAGAAGCGCTATTGTCAGCGATTCCGATTCCAAATCCAGATACGGAAGAAAAAAGAGAACGTATTCCTTTGGAAGGAGAAGCACCAAGTCCTGTGAATCCAAAAGAGGGGTGTCGTTTTTGTACACGATGCAGATTGGCAAAAGATATTTGTAAACATAAAACACCTGAATTACGGGAAATAAAAGAAAATCATTTTGTTGCCTGTCATTTATATGAGAAAGAAGTAGGAGCAATGAAGGAGATTTAAAAATGTATGAATTTGATAACATTATAAATCGCAAAGGAACCAATTGTGTAAAGTGGGATGTTCCGTTTGTAACAGAAGACGTTACACCAATGTGGATTGCGGATATGGATTTTGAGATTGCACCAGCAATTAAAAGAAACATAAAAGAACGAGCAGAGCATGGAGTATTTGGATATCAGTTTTTGTCGGAACGATACTATTGCGCGATTATGAATTGGATGAAAGAACGCCATAATCTTGAAGTAAAGAGAGAGTGGATTTGCTATGTACCGAATGTGGTTTTAGGGATTACATTTGCAATACAGAGTATATCTGAGCCGGGGGATGAGTTTATTATCCATACACCGGTATATGGTCCGTTTTATCGTGCAATTGAAGATACTGGAAGAGTAGTAGTAGAAAGTTGTATGAAGAATCAAAATGGTTATTATACGATAGATTTTGAAGATTTTGAACGAAAAATAACACCTAGAACAAAGGCATTTATTCTATGCAATCCTCATAATCCGGTTGGGCGAGTATGGACAAGAGAAGAATTAGAGAAAATCGTTGATATTTGTGAACGTCATAATTTGTATATCATTTCTGATGATATACATAGTGAATTGATTACTAAAAACCATACGCACACATTTGTTTCAGAAATATCAGAAACAATTGCTGAAAAGAGTTTTATATTTACATCTCCATCTAAAGCATTTAATCTTGCAAGTATACATGTAGCGAATTGTTTTATTAGAAATGCAGAGTTGCGAGAGAAATTTGAAACAATATGTGAAAGGTCACATGCGGCAGAAAATAATGCTTTTTCAGAGGCAGCATTACTGGGAGCATACGAAGATTCACAAGATTGGTTGGAAGAGTTAAATGTATATATCGAAGAAAATTTAGATTATATTGTTAACTATATTCAGGAAAAAATTCCGCAGATAACCGTATATAAGCCGGAGGGAACTTATCTGCTTTGGCTGGATTTAAGACAATTAAGGTTGTCTGATGATCAGATCCATGAATTTTTATTGAAGGATTGTCATCTCGCTGTTAATGATGGAACTTTCTTTGGAGAAGAAGGAAAAGGTTTCATTCGCATGAACGCAGCATGCCCGAGAAAAGTAATTGTAAATGTTCTTGAAAAATTAAAAGAGGAGATAGAAAAACTTGGATAAAACAGAAGTAAAAAAAGTTTTTTGTGGGATTTGTGGACCGTGTTGCCCGATTGATGCACGTGTAAAAGAAGGGAAAATTATATCAGTTGAAGGGAGCCATGGCGGATTATGCGCCAAAGGCGCAGCTTCCAAACAATATGTATACAATAAAGATCGGATACTGTACCCGATGAAGAGAATTGGTGAAAAAGGAAGCAGAAAATTCGAAAGAATTGCATGGGAAGAAGCTTTTGACCTGATTTCAGAAAAATTATTAAATATTAGAGAAACGTACGGGGCAAAGTCTACGATATTTTATGCAGGATATCCAAAGTGGTATAGACCGGCATTGCTACGATTGTCAAACGCTTTTGGCTCACCTAATTTCTGTACGGAATCCAGCACATGTTTTCAAGCCGCTAATATTGCTTGGAAATCTATTTATGGTAATAATATTTGTTTTCCTGATCTGCAAAATGCTAAAACAGTATTATTTTGGACATCTAATTTGTATCATTCCAATACGCCAATGAGTCCAATGTATCAACAACTAAAGAAAAAGGGTGTAAAAACTATTGTTGTAGATCCGAGAAAGACTGCCACAACGTGTGAGGCAGACATACATCTTAGAATTTTACCGGGAACAGATGGAGCGCTTGCTCTTGGAATGGCCAACGTCATAATCTCAGAAAATCTATATGACAAAGAATTTGTAGAAAACTATGTATATGGATTTGAAGCGTATCGGAATTACGTGAAAGACTTTACGCCGGATCGAGTGAGTGAAATTACAGGCGAAGATCCGGAGAAGATCATACAAGCAGCGCGCATGTATGCAACAAATGGTCCGGCAGGAATCATGTTTTCTGCATGTACAGTTGTGCATCATATAAATGGTGTACAAAATTACCGGGCAGTACAGATTTTACCTGCGTTGACAGGAAATTATGATATCAAGGGTGGAAATCGGGTCATGTCAGGCCCGGCAGCGCCATGTAATGAGTTTGGAAAAGTAAAGAGGCTTGATACAGAAGAAGCAATTGGTGAAAAAGATTTTCCGGTATGGTTTGATTTGCCATGCGATGAGGCACAGTGCACTAGATTAGCTGATTATATTTTAAAAGAAGAACCTTATCCGATCAAAGCATTTGTGGGATTTGGATTTAACCGAAGAATGTGGCCGCAGCCTGATTATTTACAGGAAGCGATGAGTAAATTAGAATTTTTCGTAAATGTAGATCTTTTTATGTCAGATTCTTGTGATATGGCCGATGTGATACTTCCTGCATGTACTTCTTTCGAAAGAGAAGAAGTAAAATCATTAAAAGGCGGAAAATTTGCAGTTTCTCAGAAAGCAATTGAACCGTTGGGTGAATCTAAAAACGATATTGAAATCATCATTCAGATGCTTCTGAGAATGGGACTTCATGATGAGGTATTAGAAAAAGGATACGAGAATTATATGAATTACATATTAGAACCGTCTGGACTTACAGTAGAAGAATTGCGTTTGCACCCAGAAGGACTTATGAGCAAAAAGATTCGGTATCCGGAAGAAAAGCTGTACAAGAAACATGGATTTCAGACTCCATCTGGAAAAGTGGAGTTTTGTTCACAGATTTTAGAAAAATATCATGATACATATGGTTATAAAGGTCTGCCGGAATATAAAGACTTTCGGGAATACTCAGCTGTGGATCGGGAAGAGTATCCACTTATCTTGAATGCAGGAACTAGAAAACCACATCGCTTTCATTCAAGAGTATACAGAATTCCATGGCTTGCAGATTTAGAAAGGGAACCGTTTATCGAACTTCATCCGAGTGATGCAGAAGTATATCATCTACAAGAAGGCGAAGCGGCAATCGTAAAATCTCCTGTAGGTGAAATGAAAGGAACTATTGTTCTTTCAACCAACAATTATCCTGGAATTGTTCATGTTTATCATGGAAATGTAAAAGGAGAAGCCAATGATTTGATTTCAAAAGATTATTTGGATCCAATTTCAGGATTCCCGGGATATAAAAGTTATTTTTGTAAGATAGAGAAGATATAAAAGGTAAGAAAAATGGCATATAGAATAAAATTGGACCGCTCCAAATGCGTAGGATGTTATGCTTGTTATGTTGCTTGTTTGGACGCGCACTATCAGGCAGAAGATGAACATGCAATCAGTTTTAGGTCGATTCAGAAGTATACAGATAAAGAACATGAATTTGAAAAAAATATTTGTGTAGGATGTATCCATTGCGGTAAATGCATGCAAGTATGTCCTCAGCATGCAATCTATCAAGATGAAGAAACACAATTCATTTTGGTAAATCAAGAATTGTGTACAGGATGTAAGCTTTGTGAAAAGGCTTGCCCATTGCATGTGATTCAGTTTGATAAAGCTGGCAAAATGACAAAGTGTGATGGATGTGTGGAACGTATTCGAGAAGGAAGACAGCCTGCTTGTGTCAAAGTGTGCTGTCCAGGAGCAATTGTATGGGAAGAAAAAGAATAGCAGGGTTTATATTGGCCGGTGGTGAAAATAAGCGTATGCATGGAAGAAATAAGGCTCTTTTACAATATGAAGAAAAATCTTTTTGGAAATGGATAGTCGAAACGATGGATAAGACGGATGAGATTTATATTTCCGTTGCGAAAAAATCAGATTATGAACTTTATGGAGAATATTGTTTTGAAAAATACCAGTTGGTAGAGGATTTGTATGAAAGGAGAGGACCGCTCGGTGGAATACTGAGCGGACTTTCTATTTGTAAAGAAAATGCACTTTTGGTAATGCCATGTGATATGATAGGATGTACAAAGGAAATGGTGGATGAATTGATTGAAGTATTTCAAAAGGATGGAACACCTGCATTTTACAAAGAGAAAGATATTGTGTTGCCCTTTCCCGGAATTTACACAAAAAGTATGATACCGGTTATAAAAGAAATGATGAAAAAACGAAACTATAAGTTGAGGGATTTGATACAGACGAATTGCATTCCTGTTTCATATTTGGAGAAACAGGGAATACAAGAAACATTGAAAAATGTGAATACATTGGAAGAGTATGAGGAACTTTTACATGATAGCGATAGAGGAAGCAATAGATAGAATACGAAATGCGATTGATCCGGTGAAAGAAACCGAGAAGATAGATATAGAACAAGCGCTAGGGAGAATTTTAGGAGAAGACCTTTTGTCTTGTATAAACCAACCTCCGTTTGCACGTTCCCCGCTGGATGGGTATGCGATTTGTGCAGAAGATACAGTTGGGGTGACCAAGGAAACTTCGATGAAGTTAAAAGTTATAGACTGTGTGTATGCAGGAGGAATTTCGGAAAAAACTGTGCAAAGGGGAGAGGCAGTAAGGATTATGACCGGAGCCCCTATCCCGCAAGGAGCCAATACGGTAATTCGTCAAGAGGATACTTATACTTTTCAAGAAAAGGGCGATGAATTTGTAAACATATATAAAGAACAAAAAGCATTTGAAAACTATTGTTTTTCGGGAGAAGATTTCCAAGAAGGGGATTGTATTTTGAAGAAAGGCGAACGTATAGATTCGGTTAGAATCGGACTTGCAGCAGCAATGGGATATCGGAAGATTCCGGTACAACGGCATATTCAAGCTGCGGTGATCACGACAGGTTCTGAATTGATAAATCCGGGAGAAAAATTAGAGGAAGGGAAAATTTATAATAGCAACTTATTCCTAATTTCTTCTCGTCTGGAAGAAATGGGCGTTAAAGTTTTGAATAAAATGTCTGTGGTGGATGAGAGAAAAAGCATGTCTGAAAAAATCGAAAAAATGAAAGATAAAGCGGATCTTTTGATTTTAACAGGGGGAGTTTCTGTAGGAGTAAAAGATTTGACAGAAGATGTCTTAAAGACTTTAGGAGCAGATATATTATTTCATGGTGTGAAAATGAAGCCGGGTTCTCCAATGTTAGCGGCGATGCTAGGAAACACGGTCGTATTAGGGCTTTCAGGAAATCCGTTTGCTGCATTGGCATCTTTGGAAATTTTCTTGAGACCGATTTTGCATAAATTAAGTGGATGTGATTGGTATAGACATGATGAGAGAGTAGCTGTTGCAGATTCAGAATATCCCAAAACGTGTAAAAATCCAAGGTTTGTACGAGGAAAATGGAAGAACGGGGTTATTACGTTTCCTGAGAGTCATGCATCAGGTGTTATGAACTCTATGAAAGAATGTAACTGCCTAGTTGAAATCAGTGCAGGTAAAGAGGGGATAAAAAGGGGAGAAGAAGTATGTGTAAAAATGCTATAAATAAGCCGGTCATCTATGCAATTTGCGGCTATAAAAATAGTGGAAAAACAACGTTAATCACAAAACTAATTCCACTACTTAATGAAAAGGGTTATAAAGTTGCAACAATCAAGCATGATGGGCATGATTTTGTTGGCGATGTACCCAATACAGACAGTTATAAACATAAGATGGCAGGAGCCTATGGAACAGCTGTTTTTTCGGACCATCGCTTTCAGATTGTAAAAGAAACTGAAGGAATTACAGAATATGATCTTATGGAGTTTTTTCCGGAAGCGGATATCATTTTAATTGAAGGGTTAAAGAATTGTATGTATCCCAAATTTATCTGCGATTATCCGAATTTGATTCCAAATGAAGAAAAAATTGCAGATGAAATCATAGATTATATGCTTGTAAAAGATTTGACGATGGTTCATAAATAGATTATAATAAGAAGTAATGTAAAAATTGTATACAAATAAGAGGGCATAAAAATGATTAAAAGTATGACAGGATTCGGAAGATGTGAAATCTCTGAAGCGGAACGTAAATTTACAGTAGAGTTAAAAGGTGTCAATCATAGATATTTGGATGTAAATATTCGAATGCCTAAAAAACTTAACTTTTTTGAATCATCGATCCGAAATCTTTTGAAACAATATGCGCAAAGAGGAAAGGTTGATATCTTTATTACATATGAAGATTTTTCAGAAGGACAGGTACTTTTGAAATATAACGAAAGTTTGGCGGGAGAATACCTGAAATATTTCAAACAAATGGAAGAAAAATTTTCTTTGGACAATGATATCAAAGTTTCAACACTTTCACGCTATCCGGAAGTTTTGACTATGGAAGAACAGTCTATGGATGAAGAGGAATTATGGAATGGACTAAAAAAAGCTTTGGAAGGTGCATTCCAACAATTCGTAGAGACAAGAATTGTAGAAGGTGAGAACTTAAAGAAAGATTTAATCGCAAAATTAGATGACATGCTTATTCTTGTTGATAAAGTAGAAGAACGTTCTCCACAAATCATTGCGGAGTACAGAGAAAAATTGGAAACAAAAGTAAAAGAGTTATTAGCTGATGCGCAGTTAGAAGAGGGACGAATTGCAGCAGAGGTCGTTCTTTTTGCTGATAAGATCTGTACAGATGAGGAGACAGTACGTCTTAGAAGCCACATTCAGCACATGAAAAGTACCCTTGAAGAAAAGGAAGGCGTGGGTCGAAAGCTTGATTTTATTGCACAGGAAATGAACCGTGAAGCCAATACCATTTTATCAAAGGCAAATGATTTGGAAGTATCGAATTATGCTATTGATCTGAAGACAGGTATTGAGAAAGTAAGAGAACAAATACAAAACATTGAGTAGTTGAGGAGAAAAGTTATGAAGAAAAAAGGAATATTGATTGTTGTTTCCGGATTTTCCGGCGCAGGAAAAGGAACACTAATGAAAGAATTACTTCAAAACTATGATAATTATGCGCTTTCTATCTCTGCAACAACGAGAAATCCTCGAGAAGGAGAGACAGATGGCAAGGAATATTTCTTCAAAACTGTAGAAGAGTTTGAAAAAATGATTGCACAGGACGCGTTAATAGAGTATGCTAAGTACGTAAATAATTATTATGGCACTCCACGCGCATATGTTGAAGAACAGCTGGAAGCCGGAAAAGATGTGATTCTTGAAATTGAAATCCAAGGAGCATTGAAGGTAAAAGAAAAATTTCCTGAGACATTGTTGTTGTTTGTGACTCCACCGGATGCAGATACGTTGAAGAATCGTCTTGTAGGACGAGGCACAGAGACAATGGACGTGATTGAATCAAGAATGCATCGTGCGGCAGAAGAAGCAGAGGGTATGGAAGCCTACGATTATCTTGTGATCAATGATGATTTGGCTGCTTGCGTGAAAGAGATGCATGAGATTATTCAGGGAGAACACAGAAGAGTATCCCGCAATACAGAATTAGTCGAACAGATAAAAACTCAATTAAAGGATTATGTGAAAGGAGAATAAATTTATGTTACATCCATCTTATACAGATTTGATGAAAGTAGTAAATCAGGACGTTGAGGAGGGCGCAACAAAGATTGTAAATAGCCGTTATTCAATCGTACTTGCTACATCTAAGAGAGCAAGACAGCTTATTGACGGTGCAACACCACTTGTACCGACAAAAGAGGGAGAAAAACCTCTTTCAGTTGCAATTGATGAGTTAAACAGCGGAAAGCTTAAAATCATTGCGGAAGATTCAGAACAATAATGTGTAACAAAAGGGCAGGTGCATCGTAGTATCTGCCCTGCTGAATGTAAAGGAGAAGTAGATGAACATACTATTTATATCTTTGGGTTGTGATAAAAATCTAGTAGATACAGAAGTAATGCTTGGTCTTTTGGCATCGAAAGGACATCAGATGATTGATGATGAGACACAGGCAGATGTGATTGTAATTAACACGTGTTGCTTTATCAATGATGCAAAAGAAGAGAGTATTCAGACGATTTTGGAGATGGCCGATTACAAAAAAGAAGGCCGTCTAAAAGCATTGATCGTGACAGGCTGTCTTGCACAGCGTTACAAAAATGAGATTATTGAAGAAATTCCGGAAGTAGATGCTGTACTTGGAACGACATCTTACGATAAGATCGTAGAGGCAATTGATGAAGCGCTTCAAGGTCATTCTTTGGTGGAAATGACTGATTTAGACGCTTTACCAGACGTAAATACACAACGTTTAGTGACAACAGGCGGACATTTTGCATATTTGAAAATTGCAGAAGGGTGCGATAAACATTGCACTTATTGTATCATTCCGAAAATCCGTGGCAATTTCCGAAGTGTTCCTATGGAAAAACTACTGCGGGAAGCACAGGAATTAGCAGACCAAGGAGTGAAGGAATTAATTCTTGTTGCACAGGAAACAACTCTCTACGGAAAAGATATCTATGGAGAAAAATCTTTACACAAACTCTTGAAAGAATTGTGTAAAATTGCAGGGATTCAATGGATTCGAATTCTATATTGTTATCCGGAAGAAATTACAGATGAATTGATTCAAGTTATGAAAGAAGAAAAGAAAATCTGCCATTATTTGGACCTTCCGATTCAACATGCAAGTAATGAGATTTTAAAAAGAATGGGAAGAAGAACATCGAAAGAACAGTTGATCGAGATCATAGGAAAACTTCGAAAAGAAATTCCGGATATTGCGCTTCGCACCACATTGATCACCGGTTTTCCGGGAGAGACAGAAGAACAGCATGAAGAGTTGATGGATTTTGTAGATGAGATGGAATTCGATCGTCTTGGTGTATTTACCTATTCAGCAGAAGAGGATACACCGGCTGCATCAATGGATGGTCAGATTGAAGAAAGTGTCAAGGAAGATCGACAGGCAGAACTAATGGAATTACAGCAGGATATTGCATTTGATCTTGCAGAAGACATGATCGGACAAGAAGTCCTTGTTTTGATCGAGGGAAAAGTTGCAGATGAAAATGCTTATGTAGGCAGAACTTATAAAGATGCACCGAATGTGGACGGACTTATTTTTGTAAATACGGACGAAGAATTGATGTCGGGAGATTTTGCAAGAGTAAAAGTTACCGGAGCGTTGGAATATGATTTGATAGGAGAGATTATATAATGAATTTACCAAATAAGCTGACTGTATTAAGAGTTTTGATGATTCCATTTTTTGTTGTATTTATGTTGATGGACATTGTGCCGGGAATGGATAAGTGGATTGCATTGGCAATTTTTGTGGTAGCAAGCCTTACAGATTTATTAGATGGGAAAATTGCAAGAAAGTATAATTTAGTAACAAATTTTGGGAAGTTTATGGATCCGTTGGCAGATAAACTTCTTGTAAGTTCTGCAATGATCTGCTTGGTTGAAATGGGAAGACTACCGGCATGGATCGTAATCATCATCATTAGCCGTGAATTTATTATTAGTGGATTCCGTCTTGTGGCATCTGATAGCGGGATTGTGATTGCAGCAAGCTATTGGGGAAAATTTAAAACAGTACTCCAAATGGTAATGATCATTGTAATGATTATGGATTTTGGTCCGTCTTTTGCAATGCTGGAAACAATTTTAATCTACGTTGCTTTAATTCTTACGGTAGTATCGCTAATTGATTATGTCGCTAAAAATAAAGAAGTCTTAACAAAAGGTGGAATGTAAGATGACATTGGAAGAGCAGATTGTCAAAAAACTGCAGGAGAAAGGATATACGATCACGACAGCAGAGTCTTGTACAGGTGGCCTGCTTGCAGGGAGAATTCTGAATGTTTCGGGCGCTTCTGAAGTCTATATGGAAGGATATATCACATACGCCAATGAAGCGAAAGAAAGAATTCTGGGAGTGAAACACGAGACATTGGAAACGTATGGGGCAGTTAGTAAAGAAACGGCTGAAGAGATGGCAATTGGCGCAGCGAGAGCCGCAAAGGCAGATGTAGCATTAAGTACAACAGGAATCGCAGGACCGGGAGGCGGAACTGTAGAAAAACCGGTTGGTTTAATCTATATATCTTGTTTTCTAAATGGAGAAGTGCAGGTAAGAGAGCTTCGATTGCATGGAACGAGAGAAGAAAACAGGCAAGACACAGTGACAGAAACGCTGAAATTGTTAAATGATATTCTATAAAATTCGACAAAAAAGCTGAAAATACATTTTTAGATTAAAAAAATAGAAAAATGTATAGACTAAAAGATAACTTTATGAGAAAATAAAGATATATGAGGTGTTAAAGATATAACAAACACTATAAAGAAAATATTTCATATTTGAAAGGAGTCCTTAACATGATTTATTCACATGAAGTACAAATGATGTGTCCTGTAGCATCAGGCGCAAATCACGGACCAGCTCCAATCCCAGAAGAAGCAAAATGGGTAAAAGCAAAAGAAGTAAAAGATATCTCCGGTTTAACACACGGTGTTGGCTGGTGTGCACCACAGCAGGGAGCATGTAAATTAACATTAAACGTAAAAGATGGTATCATTCAGGAAGCTCTTGTAGAGACACTTGGATGTTCAGGTATGACTCACTCAGCAGCTATGGCTTCTGAAATCTTACCGGGAAAAACTATTCTTGAAGCTTTAAATACAGACTTAGTATGTGACGCGATCAACACAGCAATGAGAGAATTATTCTTACAGATTGTATACGGACGTACACAGAGTGCATTCTCTGAAGACGGACTTCCAATCGGTGCAGGTCTTGAGGACTTAGGAAAAGGTCTTCGTTCACAGATCGGTACAATGTACGGAACACTTGCAAAAGGACCTCGTTACCTTGAGATGGCTGAAGGATATGTAACAGGTATTGCATTAGATGAAAACAGCGAAATCATCGGATACAAATTCGTAAACCTTGGTAAATTCACAGACTTCATTAAGAAGGGTGACGAACCAAACGTAGCTTGGGAAAAAGCACAGGGACAGTACGGACGTGTTGATGATGCAGTGAAGATCATTGACCCAAGACAGGAATAATCGATAGGAGGACATAAAAATGGCTTTATTTGAATCATATGAAAGACGTATTGATAAAATCAACGCTGTATTAAACAGCTATGGTATCGCTTCTATCGAAGAAGCTGAAAAAATCACAAAAGATGCCGGACTCAACGTTTACGATCAGGTAAAAGGAATCCAGCCAATCTGTTTTGAAAATGCTTGCTGGGCTTACATTGTAGGCGCTGCAATCGCAATTAAAAAAGACTGCAGAAAAGCAGCTGACGCTGCTGCTGCAATCGGAGAAGGTCTTCAGGCTTTCTGTATTCCAGGATCTGTTGCTGACCAGAGAAAAGTTGGTCTTGGACATGGTAACCTTGGAAAAATGCTTCTCGAAGAAGATACAGAGTGTTTCGCATTCTTAGCAGGACATGAATCATTCGCTGCTGCAGAAGGTGCTATCGGTATCGCTGAGAAAGCAAACAAAGTTCGTAAAAAACCATTACGCGTTATCTTAAACGGTCTTGGAAAAGATGCTGCTAAGATTATCGCAAGAATCAATGGATTTACATATGTACAGACAGAATATGACTACTTCACAGGAGAATTAAAAGAAGTAGCTAGAACACCTTATTCAGAAGGACTTCGTGCAAAGGTTAACTGCTACGGAGCAAATGATGTTCGTGAAGGTGTTGCAATTATGTGGAAAGAGGGTGTTGACGTTTCTATCACAGGTAATTCAACAAACCCAACTCGTTTCCAGCACCCTGTAGCTGGTACATACAAAAAAGAATGTATCGAACAGGGTAAAAAATACTTCTCAGTAGCTTCTGGTGGTGGAACAGGTCGTACACTTCACCCAGACAACATGGCTGCTGGACCAGCTTCTTACGGTATGACAGATACATTAGGACGTATGCACTCTGATGCTCAGTTTGCTGGTTCTTCTTCAGTACCTGCTCACGTAGAGATGATGGGACTTATCGGAGCTGGTAACAACCCAATGGTTGGTATGACAGTAGCAGTAGCTGTAGCGATCGAGCAGGCAGCAGCTGAAGGTAAATTCTAAGTATTTATATAGCAGTTTTCTGAATCAGAGCATAACCGCACATATTTGAATGTGTGGCCTATGCTCTGATTTTTTTATTTAGAAAAACTTTTTCTGCGCATTTTGCCGAGACTATTTTGGAATGGACTTAATCGGAGGAGAAGAAGCATTTGACGCGTTTGCAAAATATGAAGATTCCATTTATAAATACATTTACAATCTTTCAGGAGAAAAGGCAGAATGGGATAAGGTCGAGATTGATACCGTAATGCCACAAGAAATTGAAGGATTATCAGAGCATGTTTCCTTGCAGGATTTGGGAGATAAGCCGTATTTGTACTTGAAGACACTAAATTACAGCTCGAAGGATCAGCCGCTGATCTATGCGAACGAGTATTTTAATACCTCAATCATCAAGTTCAATCTGATACGTCAAAAGAAGATTAGATACTAAAACACGAAGTCAATAACTATTTAGAAAAATATCTAAATAGCTATTGACTTTTTTATAGTTTATGGTATAGTAAAAACAACCTATTTAGAAAACTTTCTAAATAGTAGAAGAAAGGAGTGGTAAAGTGAGCTTTGGTACAACATTTAAAGCATTATCGGACCCGGTTCGAAGAGAAATACTAGTAATGTTAAAAGATGGGCGAATGTCGGCAGGTGAAATTGCGGACCATTTTGATATGACAAATGCAACGGTTTCCTATCATTTAAGCGTACTAAAAAAGGCGGATTTGGTGTGGGAAACAAAAGAGAAAAATTATATTTATTATAATTTGAACACTTCTGTAGTGGAAGAAATCATGTTATGGCTTAGTGAGCTAAAGGGAGGAAAAGATGATGAAAGAGTATAGAAAGAGAATGGTGATTACGAGTCTGGTTACGATCCTACCGATGTTTGTAGGGCTTTTGCTGTGGAATAAGCTTCCCGATACAATGGCTACTCACTTCGGAAGCGATAACACGCCGAACGGATGGAGCAGCAAGACATTTGCAGTAATCGGTTTGCCATTGTTTTTACTGTTATTGCATTGGTTTTCTGTTGGAGTTACATTAAATGATCCGAAGAAAAAGAACATTGGGAAAATGATGTTTACGGTTGTATTCTGGATTATACCAATCGTTTCGTTATTTGCAAATGGAGCAACCCTTCTTTATGCGCTTGGTTGGAAGGTGGATATCAGTCTGATTATCAGTATTTTAGTTGGTTTCGTATTTATTCTGTTAGGGAATTATTTATCAAAAAACCGCCAGAATTATACGGTTGGAATCAAATTGCCGTGGACGTTAAGCAGCGAAGAAAATTGGGATAAAACACATCGCATGGCGTCAAAGCTTTGGGTGGTTGGAGGTATTCTCATTATCGCAAATGGATTCATCCGCAATACAATCCTACTGCTTTTTGTGTTGATAATACTAATCGTTGTACCGACGGCATATTCATTTTTCTTGTATCGCAAACAAAAATAAAACAATAGAATGAGAGGATGTGGGGATTCATTCCACATCCTTTTTGAATTTTGAATTATAGAAATTTCTTCGGATTTTTCTTCCCAAATCGTGCAATGAAATGTATAATGATTACGTATGAATATGAAGGAGAGAATAAGTATGATGAAAAATATGACGGAAGGAAAACCATATAAGTTAATCCTAACGTTTATGATACCAGTTTTGTTTGGGGGACTGTTTCAAAATTTCTATAATATTGTAGATTCAATGATCGTGGGAAGATATATTGGCGTAGAGGCTCTTGCATCTGTAGGAAGCACCACGTATCTTATCTTTTTTGTAAACGGCTGGATTATGGGAATGACAAGTGGATTTTCTATCTTAATTTCTCAAAGATACGGAGCAAAAGATGAGAAGGGATTGAAACATTACGTAGCGATGTCTGTATGGCTATGTGCAATCATGTCAGTTGTATTAACAATCGCGCTTTTGCTGAGTAATGAAAAGCTTCTTCATATGGTAAATACACCGGAAAATATATTTGACATGACAAAAGGATATATGTTGATCATTTTTGCCGGAATACCGGTTACGATTCTCTATAATATGCTTTCATCGATTGCACGTGCGTTGGGAGACAGTAAAACTCCACTGTACTTTTTGATCATATCTTCGGTGTTAAATGTAGTATTGGATTTATTTTTTGTTGCTGTTTTACATTTTGGGGTTGAAGGAGCGGCATTGGCAACAGTTCTTTCACAATGTGTGGCAGCAGTGTTATGCCTTTTGTATGTATGGAAAAAATATAAAATCATACATTTTCAAAAAGAACACATCTCTTGGAATAGACAAAGTGTTTGGAATTTAATGCAAATGGGCGTTCCGATGAGACTTCAATTTTCGATTACAGCAATTGGTGGATTGATTGTACAATCTTCGTTAAATATGCTGGGGGCTACATATATTGCGGCGTATTCTGCGGCAAATAAAATACAGAATGTAATTTTGCAGGCATTTCCATCGCTGGGAAGTGCAATCGCCACTTATGTCGGTCAGAATTATGGAGCCGGCAGAGTTGACCGAATCAGGCAAGGCGTTAAAACGAGTGTGATACTTTGCGGAATATATAGTGTGATTATTATGGTAGCGGCATATTTCTTCCTTGCGCCTGCAGTACAGATTTTTGTAGAAGATCCAACGGGACAGATTCAGGAGATTTCCAGACAAATGTTTCGGATTTGCCTATGGTTTTATTTCCCTCTTGGATTGATCTTCATTTACCGAAATGCATTGCAAGGCTTGGGAAATGGTATCGTTCCGATGCTTGGAGGCGTGTTCGAGCTTTTGGCAAGAGCGGCTGCGATTGCAGTATTATTCCAACCGCTACAGTTTGTCGGGATCTGCATTACAGATCCGGCAGCCTGGGTAAGCGCGTTGATTCCGTTGATACCATATTATTATTGGTTTACACACAGAAAGCTAAAGAATGAATCGAGGTGTTAGAATGCAGGATAAGAATACGTTTTTGAAAGAATATAACATAGAAGAAAAAGAGTTCGAAGAAGCACATATTGCATGGGAAGAAATTGAAAAAATATATGAAAATTATACACAGATGGAAGAGAAGTTCCGAAGTATAGGAAAAGATTTTGTGGACGAATATTTATATGATATTGAACGAGCCGGAATTCATTCCTATCGATATCGAATAAAAGAACCGGGACATTTGATCGAAAAAATTATCCGTAAAAGAAGAGAGAACCTTTCAAAGTTTGATAAGATAGATTATACAAACTATTATAAATACTGTACGGATTTGATCGGAATTCGTGTGTTTTTCTTATATCGGGAAGATTGGATTTACTTTCATAAGTATATTACAAGCGTATTTGAAAACAATCCTCAACTCTATGTGGAAGATCGTTTGAATGATTTTGATGAAGACAGCAGTCATTTTTATATTGCAGAAAGACCAAAAGTATATAAGCGATCCGGCGATAGTAAAATTTATGATGAAAATTTAATCGATATAAGGTCAGGAGGGATTTACCGTTCACTCCATTATATTATAAAATATAAAGGATATTATGTTGAGATTCAGGGAAGAACACTTTTTGAAGAAGGATGGAGTGAAATCGATCACGATATTGTCTATCCATATTTTCAAAATGATGCTGATCTGAAGGATTTTTCAGGTCTGCTAAATCGATTATCAGGAATGGCAGATGAGATGAGTTCTTATTTCCGAAGAATTAAACAGAAGAAGGAGGAGACGGAATGGAAGGAATAAGAATCCTGAAAGGAGATTTCATTTATAGTAAATCTCAAACGGAATTAGAGATGATAAAAGATGGATTTCTTCTTGCAAATGAAAAAGAAATTATTGGCCTATATACAGAATTACCGAAAGAATATAAGGAAGAAAGGATTGAGGATTATACCGGGAAATTGATTATACCTGGATTTACAGATTTGCATGTGCATGCTCCGCAGTATACATTCCGTGGATTGGGAATGAATATGGAATTGATTCCGTGGTTAAATACGTATACATTTCCGGCTGAGGCAAAATATGCAGATGTGAATTACGCGAAAAAGACATATCCTCGTTTTGTCGAAGATCTGAAAAACAGTGCAACTACAAGAGCAGGCATCTTTGGGACAATCCATGTAGAGAGTACAGAATACTTGATGGATCTCATAGAAGAATCCGGTGTGGTTGCAGGAGTAGGTAAGGTAAATATGGATCGCAATTCTCCGGAAAATCTTTGTGAAGGGACAGAAGAATCATTGGAAAATACAAGACGATGGCTTTCTGAGATTGAAGGAAGATATGACAGAGTTTTTCCGATATTGACACCAAGATTTATACCAAGCTGCAGTGATCGGGCGATGGAAGGGCTGGAAACAATTTGCCGGGAAACAGGACTTCCTGTGCAGTCCCATTTGTCAGAAAATATTTCTGAAATCGATTGGGTACAAGAACTACACCCGGATACATCGTGTTATGCGGAAGCTTATGATAAGTATGGGTTGTGTGGTTCTATGTCCAAGACAATTATGGCGCATTGCGTACATTCGGATCGTAGTGAAAAGGAAATGGAACTTTTGAGAAAGAATCAAGTATGGGTAGCACACTGTCCGGAATCCAACATGAACTTGGCAAGCGGAGTAGCACCTATAAAGAAGATGATGAAAGAAAATGTTCGTATTGGTATAGGGACTGATATAGCAGCCGGATCAAAGCTTTCTATGTTTTCAGCGATGGCAGATGCGATCAAAGCGTCAAAGCTTCGTTGGGTATATGTAGATAAGGAGGAAAGTCCGCTGACAGTATCGGAGGTATTCTATCTTGCGACAGTAGGTGGTGGAAGCTTTTTTGGAAAAGCAGGTTCTTTTGAAAAAGGATATGAATTCGATGCTGTTGTTATAGATGACAGTAATTTATCTGATACAGAGATGTCATTATATGAAAGGTTGGAACGATTGATCTATATGGCGGAAGAGAGCCGTATCATAAGAAAATATGTCAGAGGACAACAAGTAATATAAGCGAGAGGCCGGAGTGTAACTCCGGCCTCTATTACTATGCACGATATCGGTTAAAGCATGCGAAGATTTCCTGCGTGCGAGGAAGTGCAAAGCCGCATGAAACATATGAAGTGTCAAGGACAGAGGAGAGTCCTCTGTTTTTTATTTGTGTTTCTAATTGTGCAATCACATCATGGAGCGTCCTGTCGGTAAGGTTATGCTGCAATACATATTTTAAAAGCTGTGCAAGAAAAGCTGTTTGCTCATGGTCTGCAATTTGTTCTACATAACGTAAATCTACGGTCTGCCGGTCGATTACAAACGCATCTTTTCCTAATGTTTTTGTTTTTATGCGTTCAAAAGAGTGAGCGTGCTGTTTTGATTTTTTAATAGTAATTTTTCGATCAAACTTAGGAATATGATAATCCGGTGCGGATAAAGACGGAGCTTTTTGTGTGCGGCAGGCTGCTTTTACAGTTGGAGTGATATCCAAAGTCTGATAACAGTCCATTTGTAAAATTGTATCAGCAGCATGAAAATACGCTCCCGAGCTTCCGGCAACAAGTATAGTGGAAATTCCCGTTTTTTCATACAAATCCCGTACTCTTTCCAAGAATGGAGTGATGGGTTCTTTATCTCTTGTAATAATCTGTTGCATGAAATCATCGCGCACCATGAAGTTTGTCGCAGTAGTATCTTCATCTATAAGAAAAACATTGCTTTTTGCTTCGATTCCTTCTATGAGATTGGTTGCTTGCGAGGTACTTCCGCTTGCGTTTTCTGTTGAAAATGAGTGCGTATCTTTTTTGTTTGGCAAGTCATTGATAAAAAGAGAAATATCTACATTTTTGATACAACGACCGTCTTCGGCTCGAAGTTTTAGAGCGGTATTATCAGTAATTACGTATTCACGACCGTCTCCTGCAATATGGTTATATACACCGGACTCTAAAGCATTTAGAAGAGTAGATTTTCCGTGGTAGCCTCCACCGACGATCAAAGTAATTCCTTTTTGAATTCCCATACCGATAATCTTTCCTTTGTGAGGAAGAAGAAGTTCAACAGATAATGAATCCGGGGAGATAAAAGGAATACTGTTTTTCAAAGGCCGATTTGATACACCGGATTCTCTAGGAAGAACAGAACCATTTGCAACAAAACATACAAGATCAAGTTCTGTTAATTTTTTGCGAATATACATTTGATCTTCAGCGAGAAAGATGACTGATTCTACTTCTTTTTTATTGAGATTCTGATAGTAGAACACGTTATTCACACAGTTTGGCAGAAAATCGAAGAGAATTCTTTCTAATTCTGGTGCATTGATTGTTCTTCCGTTTGCAGGAAATCCTACTTCAAAGCGTGCAATAATTTTTTCCTGTGTAATTTCACATGCTGTTCGTTCGAGAATTTCCTGTTCAGGGTGACTCGTTGAGAGTAACCCGCTCTTTCCGGATCCTTTTGATTTGAAATTATATTGAGACAGCTGCTTATAGAATTTCCGTGTAAGGAAATCTTGAAGAGCAATGCGCTTTTCGTAACAATCGTAATAAGAGGCTGGAAAACCAGCTGCTTGTACCGGAATTTGAACACTTACGTTAGAAGGGGAAGCAAAAGGATCCCCTTGTACGTGATCAATGGAAAGCGTATAGGTTTTAAAGTTATAAGAACCCCGCAAAGATTTGTATGCGGGATAACTTTTGCGGTGAATGGATATTAATGTATTTCTTAAAGTTTGCATGGCGTGCTCCTTTCTACTTATTTTGGAAGCATCATATATAGTTTCACTCCAAGTTCCACGTCAAGGCGTATTTGACGGTTATCCAAAGAAATCTCAGCAATTTCACAGATACGATTCATTCTGTGCAACATGGTTTTATAGTGAATGAATAATTGTTTGGCTGTTTTGCTTAAGTTCAGATTATTGCCGAGAAGAATATCAAGAGTTTCAAGGTACTCAGTATTATTCGCTTTATCGTATTCGGCCAGTCTTCTAACAGCAGGTGGAATAATCTGTTCAAAGTTTTCAATATTTGAATGAGTTGCCAGAATACGCAACAGACCCATTTCTTCATATTTTACAATGTGATTTCCAAATGCATGTCCAAATTGAAGGGCATCATAAGCTTCAGTAATTTTTTCGGGAATACGTGCAACTTCATTTGTAATATTACTGATACCAGCATAGAAGGAAAACTCTCTATATTTGTCAGAGATAAATGAATTAAAATCTGAAAGAGTTTTGTTAATATGTCCATATATTGTCGAAAAAGAAAGAGATTCGTGGGTACGATATATCATATGCAAATAAGGTTCACTGATATGGAAATAGTAGTTTTCTTTTGGAATGAAATGAGCAGTTTCCATAAGAGCTTCTGGAATTTTCTCTCTGTGCCGTTCGGAATTAAGTTCTATAGAAATTACGCAACAGAAATCATGAGGTTTCCAACCGTATCCTTTTGCTCGTTCTTCAATTAGTTTCGTATCCATGTTTCCTTCAAATAAATCGGTCATGAAGCTGGAAATATATTTTTGTTCTATCTCTGCGACATAGTATTTTTTAAGATAAAGAACAGCAAGAAGATTCCCAGCAGTTTTAAGAAGGAGTTCCAAATTCTCATCAAGAGCCTGATTCATAATTGCTTCCAAGTATCCGTTTACTTCTCCCATACATAAGAGCGGAAGATTGATGCGGTCGGCAATTGGAAGTTTCGGATCAAATAAATGAGATTGTGAATGGGAAATTATATTCCGCTCATCATCATACAAAGAAATGCATGCTGGAATATAATCTGTCAGATAGTTCAAGATATCCTTTTCTTTAGCCCCAGATGCAAGAAGTTCTGAAAGATTATTTTGTATTTCAATGTGATATTGATTTTTTGTTTGATTGATCAATGCCATAACAGAAGAAATAACATCAATAAAACGTATATTACGTGGAAGCTCTATTACAGGGAGGTTGTATTGATCTCCGCATTTAAGAATAGATTCCGGAATTTCAGGAAGAAGAGCACGGGGTTTTACAATTAGTGCACTAATATGTTTCTCTTTCAGGCAGTGCATATATTCTTCATAGGAAAGAGTTCCCAAAGAAGCATCGGAAAGAGAAGAGAGAATGATTTCACCACCACTTAACCATTGAAACAGATCAATATCTTCGGCAATGGTAATGCTTGTAACAGTATTGGATAATCCGACAGATCCAGCACGAACAGGGATGCTGCTTAAGATATTTGCTTTTAAAATGTCACATACAGTTAGCATTTTCATAAATTCCCACTCCTTCCCATTCCTAAATAATAAATTAAGAATAATATTTATGTCCCATTATATTCCATATAAATGAATTTGTAAATTAACAATTAGTGTTATAAAAGGATGAAGGGGTGTTGTTAGGATTATCCTATTGTTCTAATGTATAAAAAAAAGTTTTGTAGTATAATTATTCAAAACACACTTTAACACATTAAAGAAATGGAGGAATGAGGTATGCTTAAGTTTACGTTAAAAAGGCTAGCATCCTTGGTACTGGTTCTTATCGGAGTATCATTTCTGGTATTTATGTTACTGTCATTGACACCGGGGGATCCGGTCAGAATGATGCTTGGTGAATCAGCAACACCGGAAGCTCAGGAAGCGCTGAGAGAAGAAATGGGATTGAATGATCCATTACTTGTACAATATGGACGATACATGAAAAATATTATTGTACACCAGGATCTTGGAACATCCTATGCAACACAGAGACCTGTTTTGGGAGAAATCTTGAACGTATTTCCTAATACAGTGATATTAGCCGTTGCGGCCATGGTTATTGCAATCGTGCTTGGAATATTTCTTGGAATTATTTCAGCAGTTAAACAGAATTCGCTGTTGGATAACATTGTAATGGTATTGGCGCTTGTAGGTACATCAGCACCAATTTTTTGGATCGGAATTCTTATGATCCTATTATTTTCCGTACAGCTTGGATGGTTTCCACCATCAGGTTTCGGAAGTTTTGAACAATTGATCATGCCGGCTTTTGCGCTTGGAATGCAGAGTACAGCTGTCGTGGCAAGAATGACACGTTCCAGTATGTTGGAAGTAATTCGGCAGGATTTTGTGAAAACAGCACGAGCAAAAGGACAAAAAGAGATTGTGGTGGTAATTAAACATGTATTTAGAAATGCATTGATACCAATTATTACAGTTGTAGGCTTACAGTTTGGTACACTTCTTGGAGGAGCTATGTTGACAGAAATTGTATTCTCTATCCCTGGAGTTGGCCGTTTGATGATTGATGCAATCAAACAGAGAGACTTTCCAATTGTACAAGGAAGCGTATTGTTCGTAGCAGCATGTTTTTCACTCGTAAACCTTGCGGTGGATTTATTATATGCAGTAGTAGACCCGAAGGTTTCAAAAGAATAAAAGGAGGTATGCAAAAATGGAAGAGAAAAAATCCAGAAGTCAGTTTATGACGGTTATGAAGTCATTGAGCAGAAATAAAATGGCGGTGCTGGGACTGATTATCCTTCTTCTTTTGGTAATTATGGGGATATTCGCTGATTTTATTGCACCATATGGATATGCAGAAATGGATTGGAAGAATGCTTTCCAACATCCAAGTGCAAAGCACTGGTTTGGAACCGATGAGTTTGGTAGAGATATTTTTAGCCGTATTGTATATGGCGCCAGAACTTCCCTTCTCGTAGGATTTGTTTCAGTAGGGATTGCAGTGTTGGTAGGAGGAGCGCTTGGAGCAATTGCAGGGTATTACGGAAAAAGAGTAGATAATGTTATTATGAGACTTATGGACGTTTTACTTGCAATTCCACAGACGTTGCTTGCCATTGCAATTGTTGCTGCACTTGGAACAGGACTTACAAACTTGATGATTGCAGTCGGTGTATCGTCTGTTCCTACATATGCCAGAATCGTACGCGCATCAGTTCTTACGATTCGTGAAGAAGAGTATATTGAAGCTGCAAAAGCGTCAGGAACTTCCAATGCAAAAATTATCGTGAAACATATTCTTCCGAACTGTGTGGCACCGGTTATTGTACAAGTAACGCTTGGTATGGCAGGAGCAATTCTTACGGCAGCAGGTATGAGCTTTATTGGACTTGGAATTCAGCCACCAAATGCAGAGTGGGGAAATATGCTTTCAACAGGACGTGATTATATCCGCGGATATTCTTATATGACTATTTTCCCGGGACTTGCAATCGTAATTACAGTTCTTTCTCTAAACTTGTTGGGTGATGGGCTTCGCGATGCATTAGACCCTAAATTAAGAAATTAAAGAAAGGCGGAGCACAATATGGAAAATAAAAACTTATTAGATATAAAGAACTTAAGTGTTACCTATAAAACGGAAGATGGAATTGTTTATGCAGTCAATGAATTAAACATGGAAATCGGACATAAGGAAACACTGGGATTTGTTGGAGAAACAGGTGCAGGTAAAACAACGACAGCCATGACGATTATGGGGTTATTACCAACACCTCCAGGAGAAGTGACTTCCGGTGAAATCTTGTTTGACGGAAGAGACATGCTAAAAATCAGTGATAAAGAAAGAAGAAGTATTCTTGGAGAAGAGATATCCATGATTTTCCAAGATCCGATGACATCTTTGAATCCATCCATGAAAGTTGGTGATCAGATTGTAGAGATGATTCGTCTGCATAAAACTATTGGAAAAAAAGAAGCGATGGAAGAAGCAGGAAATCTTCTTGAAATGGTAGGTATACGAAGAGAGCGTGCCAACGATTATCCGCATCAATTTTCAGGAGGAATGAAACAGAGAGTTGTCATTGCCATTGCACTTGCATGTAGTCCAAAACTTATTATTGCAGATGAACCGACAACGGCTCTTGATGTTACAATTCAAGCACAGGTTATGAACCTGATTAAAGAATTAAAAGAAAAATTTGGTACATCTATGATATTGATTACGCATGATCTTGGTATTGTTGCAGAAATTTGTGATAAAGTAGCAATCATGTATGCTGGTCAAGTTGTAGAATATGCAAAAGTTGAGAAGATTTATGATAATCCGAGTCATCCTTATACAAAAGGATTATTCAACTCTATTCCAAAGTTGGATACGGAAGAAGAATGGCTGGAAGAGATTCATGGACTTCCACCAGAGCCGACAGAGAGAATCGAAGGATGTTCCTTTAGCCCTCGTTGTCCAAATTGTATGGAGATTTGTAAGCATAAAAAACCGGGTATTACACACATTGATGGAGAGCATTATGTAAGATGCTTTTTATATGAGAATCAGGAGGAGGGAAAAACTAATGAATAAAAATACAGAAAAATTAGTGGAAATCAATCACCTGAAAAAGTACTTCAAAGTAAGTAAGGGACTTCTTCATGCAGTAGATGATGTAAGCTTTTATATCAACAAAGGAGAAACGTTAGGCCTCGTGGGAGAGTCTGGATGTGGAAAATCTACAACCGGAAGAACTTTAATCCGATTGTTGGATGCGGACAGCGGAGAGGTGAATTTTCATGGAGAGAATGTGTTATCCTTTGACAAGGGGCAGATGAAAAAGTTCAGAGAAAATGTGCAGATGGTGTTTCAGGATCCGTATTCATCCTTAAATCCGAGATTATCTGTGTTTGATTTGATTGCAGAACCGATTACCAATATGGAAGAATACAAAAAAGATAAAAAGAAATTGGATGCAAGAGTTCGTGAATTGATGGATATTGTAGGACTTTCTAGAAGACTTATTAACGCATATCCACATGAGTTGGATGGTGGAAGAAGACAACGTGTTGGAATTGCACGTGCATTATCTGTAAATCCAGAGTTTATTGTACTGGATGAGCCAGTTTCTGCACTGGATGTGTGTATTCAGGCGCAGATTATCAATTTGTTGAAAAAACTGCAGCAGGAAATGAATCTTACATATTTGTTTATTTCACACGATTTGAGTGTTGTAAAACACATTAGTAATCGAATTGGTGTTATGTATCTTGGAAAGATCGTAGAGTTGAGTGATTATCGTTCCATTTTTGATGCTCCACGTCATCCGTATACGAAAGCATTGCTATCAGCAATTCCTATTCCGAAAGTGGGAGCTGCACGCGAACAGATCATTTTAAAAGGTGATGTTCCAAGTCCGGTAAATCTTCCGGGAGGTTGCCGATTTGCAGGAAGATGTCCTTATGCGACAGAGCGTTGCAGACAAGAAGAACCGGAGTTAAAAGACGTTGGAAATCACCATTATGTGGCGTGTCATTTTGATACATTTGAATAAGAACAACAGAAAGGAAGAAGAGAGACTATGAGAAATGCAAAAAAATATATCAGTATGGTATTAGCCGGCATTTTGGCAGTTTCCATGCTTGCGGGATGTGGAAATAACCAGGATAAAAAGGATAAAGATACTCTCACAGTTGCGATCACAGGGGATCCGCCAACTTTGGATCCACATGCGTCATCCACATCGAGTAGTGTAAATAACTTGAATCCGGTTTATGAAACTCTCGTAAGATATGACGAAAATGGTGATATTAAGCCGTGTCTTGCAACAGAATGGGAGCGGATTGACGATCTTCATTGGAGATTCAAACTTCGGGATGATGTTACATTCCACAATGGAGAAAAAATGACAGCTAATGATGTGCTGTTCAGCTTAAAACGTGCTACAGGTCCAGAAGGAGCAAAAGTGGCATATATTATGTCTGCAATAGATGCAGAGAACTGCGTGATTGAGGATGATTATACGATTGTGATTGCAACACATGAACCGTTTGCGCCGCTTGTCGGATATCTCCCATATATTGGAGCGGTAGTTGTAAGTGAAAAGGAATTTACAGATAATCCAGAGAAAGCAGCATTAAATCCAGTTGGAACCGGTCCGTTCAAGTTTATAGAATGGAAAAAGAACGACAGATGTACTTATGTGAGAAATGAAGATTACTGGGGAGCGAAACCATCCTATAAAAATCTTGTCATTCGAACAATCGTAGAAGCAAACAGCCGTGTTATCGAATTGGAATCGGGAAGCATAGATATTGCCTTTGAAGTTCCAGCAAACGATGTAGTAAGACTGAAAGAAAACGAAAACACAGATGTAGTAGAGCGTTTAAGTACAGTAGTGGAATTTTTGAATATGAATGTAAAGAAAGCGCCACTCAACGATGTCAGAGTAAGAAAAGCAATTGACTATGCAATTAATGAACAGGCAATTGTAGATTTGATTTGGAGAGGAAATGCGGCATATTCACCGACAACTGTAACGCCGAACATGAAGTATTTTGATGATACAGATACAGATTACAGATATGACGTCAAGAAAGCCAAAGCGCTTTTAAAAGAAGCAGGAGTATCAGATTTGACATTAACACTTACATGTGCTGAAAATACGAATCGATTAAATGCAGCCACTATTATTCAGAGTATGTTAGCAGAGATTGGAATTACTGTGAAGATTCAAAGTTACGAATCTGGAACATTTTATGATATGGTAGATGCAGGTGAGACAGAGTTATTCATAGTTGGTTTTGGAGCTGTAGGATTCCCTGAACCGGATAACAATATATATGGTCCGTACCACAGCAAGCAGATTCCAACCAATAATATGGGATTCTACAGTGACCCAGACCTGGATGCAATGTTGGATGCGCAGCGTGCAACCAGTGATGGTCCGGAACGTGAGAAATTCGTAAAAGATATTCAGAAATATTTGCGTGAAAACCTTCCGGTTATTCCAATTGCCAATACCAAACAGGTTATTGGAATCCGAAGTAATATAAAAGGTTTTGTACCAACACCGGCAGCCAGTCATTTCTTTGACAAAGTTCAGATAGAGTAAGAAAGGTGTATGCAGGAGGTATAACATGATTACAAGAATAAAAGGTGTTTATGTAATCGGATTTGATGGAGAAGATCATGAAATCATCACGGATGGTGAAGTCGTATATGAAAATGATACAATTATCTATGTTGGAAAGCATTATGAAGGATCTGTAGATAAGACAGAAGATGTAGGTAATTCAGTCATAATGCCAGGATTTATTGATTTGAATGCACTGGGAGATATCGATCATGATATCATTCACACAGAAGCATACGGAAAAATCAGGAAAAGCTTGAGCCCGTCGGAGGAATACTTTGAAAAAGGTACACACGAACTTATGACGGAGGAAGAAGAAGCGTTTAAGTCTCTATTTGCGTATACGCAGTTGATTATGAATGGAGTGACAACTGCGATGCCAATTACATCTACCTATTACAAGAGATGGGCAGATACTTATGAAGAGGAAGAAGCAGGTGTACATCATGCAGGAAAGTTAGGTCTTCGTCTCTATACATCTCCAAGTTATCAATGTGGATTGAATGTAGTACGACCGGATGGAACAATGACTGTCCGTTATCAGGAGAAAGAAGGAGTAGCAGGCTTGGAACGTGCTGTGAAATTCATTCAAAAATATGATGGAGCTTATGATGGATTAATTCGAGGAGCTCTTCTTCCGGAAAGAATCGAGACACAGACAGAGGAAAACTTGATTCGTACAAAGAAATATGCAGATGAGCTTGGCTGTCCGATTAAATTGCATGCGGCACAAGGATTATTTGAATACAAGTTTCTTAAGGAAAAAACGGGCATGAGTCCGATTGAATACCTGGACAGTATTCATTTCCTTGATAAAAACGTGGGAATTCCACACTGTTATATAGCGAAAGGAACACGGTGGGCTCCTGATTCCGGAGATGATCTTGATATTTTACAAAGAACAGGAACAACAGCAATTTATTGTCCAATAATCATAGGAAGAAGTGGAAACTACTTGGATTCTTTTGCAAAATATAGAAAACATGATATCAATGTGGCAATCGGTACGGATACATTTCCACCAGATTTTTTCCAAAATATACGAACAGCATCTATGTTTTCTCAAATGGTAGAGGAAGAGGTAGAGGGCTCTACATTTGCAGATGTGTATCGGGCTGTTACATTAGGCGGTGCAAAATATTTAGGACGAGATGATTTGGGACGACTTTCCAAAGGGGCAAAGGCAGATATGATTGTTGTGGATCTCGATACATTCCATATGGGAGCAGTGGACGATCCGATCCGTACAATTTTTATGTGCGGTTCAGGTGCAGATGTGAAGATGTCAATCATCAATGGTAGGACGGTGATGAAGGACAGGAAGATTGAAGGTGTAGATTTGGAAGAAATCAAACAAAAAGGCCAGCGCTACTACAATAAGATGAAGATGGGATACATGGAAAGAGATTATAAACATCTTCCGGAGGAGGAAATATTTCGGCCTTCATTCAAAAAGAGATAGAGGAGGAAAGACATGTACGATTATCTATTGATGAATGCAATTGTAATTACAATGGATGAAAAGCGCAGAATTATAGAAAATGGCGCGGTAGGAATCGAAAATGGAAGAATTACATTCGTAGGATCACGAGAAGAAGCGAAAAACCATGAGGCAAAAGAAGTGATTGACTGCAAGAATCATGTGATAATGCCAGGATTTGTAGATGCGCATGGACATGGTGGACATTCTATATTTAAATCCATTGTTGAAGATACCAGTTATTGGATGCCTGTTATGACACATACTTACAAAAATTATATTACAGATGAATTTTGGTATAATGAAGGAAGACTTTCTGCGTTAGAACGACTTCATGCAGGAGTAACAACTGGAGTATGTGTTCTTGGTTCTCAACCTAGATGTGATTCTCCGGTTCCGGCTATAAATAACGCAAAAGCATATGCAGAAGTAGGAGTGAAAGATATTGTTTGTACCGGACCATGTCATGTTCCATGGCCACATCGATTCAGTCGTTATGTGAATGGAGAACGGAAAATGGGTGAAGTGAGCTATGAGGAGGTTCTTGAAAGTTTGGAAACAGTTGTTTCAGAGCTTAATCATGCAAATCTGGACCGAACAAGAGCATATGTAGCTCCATTTGGCGTTGTTACAAGTGTAGATCCTTCTGCTCCTACACCGGCAGATCGTGCTGTGAAACTTACAGAACATGATTTGCGTCAAGCAAAAGATATGAGAAGAATTGCAGAAAAATACAATACGAGAATCCATACTGACGCATTTGGTGGTATGATTCATCTTGCATACCAGGATAAAGTGAATGCACTCCTTGGTCCGGATGTACATTTGCAGCATTGTACGGGACTTTCCTTTGATGAGACAATGATTCTCGCCAATACAGATACTCATGTTAGTGTTGCGCCGGGTATGCGTCAGCTTGTCTACAGAACTCCGGTTATTGAACTTCTGGAACTGGGAGCGACAGTAGCGATTACAACAGATGGCTCTATGTTATCATCAGGATTTGATATGTTTGATGCAATGAAGAGAGCAAAGATGATTTTTAGAAGAGCGTTAAATGATGATTACTATCTTCCTTCTGAGAAAGTATTGGAAATGACAACCATTGATGCGGCGAAGTGTATTGGTATGGAAAATGAAATTGGATCATTGGAAGTTGGAAAAAGAGCAGATGTTATTACAATCAATTTGATGAATCCAAGACTCATGCCGAGAATTAATATTATAGATACCTTGGTTGGCAATGCCCATCCTGCAGATGTGGATTATGTATTCGTAGATGGTCAAATGGTTTTAAGAGACGGAAAATCCGTGAATGTCAATGAAGAAGATGTTCTTCTCAAAGCAGAGCAGGAGGCGTTAGAGACAGTGGAAAGAGCGCCGCATCTGCATCCATTTGCGCATAAAAAACCGCAATGGGGAAATACAAAAATTTATTTTGATGAAGTACGTTTCGATATGGAAGAGAATAGAAGAGACGGCGGGCATTATTAAGAACTTCTTAAGAATTTATCGAGAGAAAACAGAAAAACAGCATCTCCATTTTTGATAGAATGACTATCAGATGGAGGTGCTTATTTTTATGAGAAGCGGAATAAAAAGTAGAAGATGTTATAGAAAAAGATATAAACGAAAAAACAGAGCATTCAAAAATATAGTGATTATGGGAATGAGTTTGTGCATCGTATTTGTAGCTGCAAAGATTGTTGGAAATAAAATTCCGTTCATTGGTATGTTCGTGAATGCCCCGTCCTTGGTGTTAGAAGGAGAAGAATACCCACAGGAACTTTTGGACATGCTTTCACGGAATCCCGAGATGCGCGAGTTTGTGCTTCAGTATCCAAAGAAAAAGGGAAAAGTCTATGCAGATACGATAGGAAACGTGAAAAAAGGGGAGTTTCCTCTTCTGATACAATGGGACGAACGATGGGGATACGGAGAATACGGCACAAGTTCTGTTGCAGTCAGCGGATGTGGACCGACTGCACTTTCATCCGTGATTGCAGGACTAACTGGGGAGAATAGCATTACACCATATACCGTTGCACAATATGCGGAGGAAAACGGATATTATGTAGAAGGAGCGGGAACGAGCTGGGAGTTATTTACAAGTGGAAGTCGAGCGTTTGGCATAGAGGGAGAAGAGATTACATTATCGAAAAATTCAGTTTTTCAGGCGTTGAAAAATGGGCGTCCTATTATCTGCAGCATGCGCCCGGGAGATTTTACAACGGCAGGACATTTTATCGTACTGACTGGGGTTGAAGACGGGAAAATAAAGGTTAACGACTCGAATAGCAGAGAAAACAGTAAAAAATTGTGGGAGTATGAAGTTTTAGAACCACAGATTAAAAATTTGTGGGCATTTCAAAGGCGTTGTTGTTATACTAAGAGTATCAAATGGAGTGGTGGGCGAACTATGAATGAGAAGATTTTAGTAGTAGATGATGAAAAAGAAATTGCAGATTTAGTGGAATTATATCTAAAAAGTGAAGGGTACATGGTATACAAGTTTTACAATGGAAAGGATGCATTATCTTGCGTTGAAAAAGAAACGTTGGATATGGCGATTTTGGACGTCATGCTTCCGGATATTGATGGATTCAAAATTTGCCAAAAGATTCGTGAGACGCACTTTTATCCGGTTATTATGCTTACTGCCAAGGTGGAAGATACCGACAAGATTATGGGATTGGCAATTGGAGCAGATGATTATATATTAAAACCATTTAATCTGTTAGAGGTTGTGGCAAGAGTGAAGACACAGCTTCGAAGATATAAGAGTTATAATCGGGTAGAGGGAAGTTTGAAGCTTGAGAAGAATGAATATGACATTCATGGGCTTGTGCTCAACAAAGATACCCGGGTATGTACGCTTTATGGAAAGACCATTCAGTTTACACCGATTGAATTTGGAATCCTTTGGTATTTGTGTGAACACAAAGGACAGGTAGTCTCTTCCGAACAATTATTTGAAGCGGTATGGGGCGAGAAATATTACGATAATAACAATACTGTAATGGCACATATTGGCAAGATCCGAGAAAAACTGCAAGAGCCGGCAAGAAAGCCTAAATTTATCAAGACAGTATGGGGAGTTGGATATAAAATTGAGTAATAAAAAAGAGCAAATGAAAAAAATTGTACAAAAGTTGTTTTGGAAACACTTGGCGCGGTGTTTTGCTATTTCTTTTTCTTTAACGGCTGTTGTTCTGCTGTTTGGCGTAGTCATACGATGGAAAGCACACCAGACAACATGGTATGGAGAAGAAATGATATGGCTGATATGGAGTTGGTTTAAGGAAAACATGGCGATAGCGATAGCGGGTGTATTGATTGTCAGTGTGCTTTTGTCAGTGATGTATACATTGTGGATTGCTTACTCTTATTTGAATCAGGTGTTGGAAGCAACGGAAGGGATTTATTCAGAAGAAGAGATCAGATTACCGGAAGAATTAAGAGCGGCGGAAGAGCAGCTTAACCATATGAAATTTCAGTTGGAACGAAATGCGCGGGCGGCCAAGGAAGCAGAGCAGAGAAAAAATGATTTGATAGTATATTTGGCTCATGATTTGAAGACGCCGCTGACCTCTGTCATTGGATATCTCACCTTGCTACGAGACGAAGGACAGATTTCGGAAGAGCTGCGAACGAAATATTTATCGATTTCCTTAGAAAAGGCAGAGCATTTGGAAGATTTGATCAATGAATTCTTTGAAATAACAAGATTTAATTTATCTACACTTACATTGGAAACCAGTCGACTGAATCTGACAAGGATGTTGGAACAGATTACCTATGAATTTCAACCGATGTTCAAAGAGAAAGAGTTGGTTTGTACGTTAGATGTTCCAAAAGATCTATACGTAAAATGGGATGTAGGAAAGATGCAGAGAGTGTTTGATAATCTTTTGCGAAATGCGGTGAATTATAGTTTTGAAGGAGGAGAGATTCTATTCTCTGTAGAAGAAACAGACGGTGAGATTCAAATGATCTGCATGAATCACGGCAATACGGTTCCGGAGGAAAAGCTTGGCCGTATTTTTGAACAGTTTTTCCGCTTGGACTCTGCCAGAACAACAAGAAGCGGAGGAGCAGGGTTAGGTTTGGCTATTGCGAAGGAAATCATTGAACTGCATGGAGGAACGATTCATGCAGAAAGTGAAGAGGACGAGATTCGTTTTATTATCAGAATACCAAAAGAAATATAAGAAAGGCGGAGGTCTGTATGGCTTCCGCCTTTTGATGGATGAAACTATTGACATATTAGTGTAAAATAATGTAAGGTAAATTTCAGAATGTAATATAAAACAGGAGATTATAAATGAATATTTTAAATATAGAACATGTCAGTAAAATATATGGAGAAAAAGTAATTTTTGACGATGTGTCCTGTGGGATTCAGGAGAGAGAAAAAGTTGGAATTATAGGAATCAACGGAATGGGAAAAACAACACTCCTTCGAATGATTGCAGGATATGAAGAACCGGACGAGGGGCAGATTGCCCGTCAAAAGGGACTGCGTTTGGCATATCTTCCACAAAACCCGGTGTTTCCTAAAGATGCAACGATATTGTCCTATGCATATGACGGAATTCCGGATACAGACTGGACAGCAAAAAGTGAAGTGAAAAGTGTGTTGAATAAACTGGGAATCACAGAGTATGAAGCAAAGATCGAGACGTTATCCGGAGGTCAGAAGAAAAGGGTTGCGTTAGCCAAAACAATTGCAACATCTTTTGATGTTTTATTATTGGACGAACCAACGAACCATTTGGATCAGGATATGATTGCATGGTTGGAAGAATATCTGAAGAAGTATAATGGTGTTGTAATTATGGTGACTCACGATCGCTATTTCTTAGATAAGGTAACCAATCGTATTTTGGAAATTAGCCGTGGAAGTTTGTATAGCTATGAGGCAAATTATACAAAGTTTTTGGAAATGAAAGCACAGCGGGAAGAAATGGAGCTGGCATCGGAGCGCAAGAGACAAAGTGTGCTTCGCATGGAATTGGAATGGGCAAAACGTGGATGCCGCGCCAGAACGACGAAGCAAAAAGCTAGGTTAGACCGTTTGGAAGTGTTGAAAAATGGGAAAGCACCTGTATCAGACGCAGTTGCAGAGATTGATTCTGTAGAGACGAGAATGGGAAAGAAAACCATTGAGCTGCATCATATCAGTAAAAGCTACGGGGAGAAGAAGCTCATTGATGATTTCGATTATATCGTGTTAAAAAATCAAAATCTTGGGATTATTGGTCCGAATGGATGCGGAAAATCCACTCTGTTAAAAATTATTGCAGGAATCATAGAGCCGGATGAAGGATATGTGGAGATTGGAGAGACGATTCGTATCGGTTATTTTGCACAAGAGATTCCGAAATTTGACACAAAACAAAAGGTGATTGATTATGTAAAGGATATTGCAGAATACATTCCGACAAAAGACGGAAGAATTACAGCATCTCAGATGTTGGAGAGATTTTTGTTTACGCCGGAAATGCAATATGGACAGATTGAAAAATTGTCAGGCGGAGAGAAAAAACGTCTATATCTGCTCAGTGTTTTGCAGGCCGCGCCGAACGTATTGATTTTTGACGAAGCGAATAATGATATTGATATTCCGACGATGACCATTCTAGAGGACTATTTGAATTCATTTCAAGGAATTGTGATTACGGTTTCCCATGACCGCTATTTTTTGGACAATGTGGTAGATCGTATTTTTGAATTTGACGGAGAAGGTCATTTGAAGCAATACGAAGGAGGCTATACAGATTATTTGACGGCAAAACAGCGGGAAATGATACCGGAGCAGTCAAACAGCTCTGAGAACAAAGAAAATACAAAGAAGGATTGGAAGAAGAACAGACCTGTAAAATTAAAGTTTACGTTTGCGGAGCAAAAGGAATACGAGACGATCGATGAGGTGATTGCTGAATTAGAAGAGAAAATTGAGCAGTTGGATCAGGACATGATGAAACATGCAACCAATTCGGTGAAACTTTCAGAATTAAGTGAATTAAAAATGGAAGCAGAACAGAAATTGGAAGAGAAAATGGATCGTTGGGTATATTTAAATGATCTGGCAGAAAAAATAGAAGAACAGAAAAATCAAAAGTAGCGAGAAAGAGGGATTATGACAGACGGTACAATTTTTTTAGAAGAGGTAAAAGAGAAATTAAACAGCAGGATTCATGCATTGCAGCAGGATTTGGAAGAAGGAGAAAAAGATATAGCCGGCATGCAGGAATATTACTGGGATAATTATACTGAAATGGATGAATACGGCTATGAAAATTACGATAATCAGCAAGCGCTGTTTCGACAGGCAAGTGCAAATGAAGAAAAAGCGAAGTTGATGCATCGTTTTATGAAAATGCAGGATTCTCCGTTTTTTGGAAGAGTAGATTTTATATTTGATGGAGAAGACGAAGCGGAGACTTTCTACATCGGAATTGGAAATTTTGCAGAAAAAACAGGAAGTGTTCCGTTGATTTATGACTGGAGAGCGCCTGTCAGCGGATTGTTTTATGATTTTGATAAGGGGCCGGCATCTTATCAAGCGCCGGCCGGGTTAATCGAGGGCGAAATCGCATCGAAGTGGCAGTATAAGATTCGAAATGGGAAGATGGTATATGGCTTTGAAAGCGATATGATGATTGATGATGAAATATTAAAACAAGAATTGGGAAGCAATAGTGATGTGCAGCTCAAGAATATTGTCCGAACAATTCAAAAAGAGCAAAATGCGATTATCCGAAATACGAAGGATAAGATTCTTGTAATTCAAGGTGTTGCCGGAAGTGGGAAAACATCGATTGCGTTGCATCGAATCGCATACCTTCTCTATCATGACAGGAAAAATTTAAAATCCTCCAATATTTTAATACTCTCACCAAATAGTGTGTTTGCGGATTATATTTCGCATATTCTTCCAGAATTGGGAGAAGAAAATATTCAGGAAATGAGCTTTGATATTTTTGCTTACAAAGAATTAAAAGGCACGGTAGTAGACTGTGAAGACCGTTTTCATCAAATTGAGCAACGGATGGAACAAAAAGATCCTGAAGCAGAACGAAGAAATAAGGAAAAACAGTCGCAATATTTTATAGGTTTGGTGGAAGGCTTCCTTGTAGAGCTGGAAGATCGTTTGATGGATATTCGGGATATCGAATTCAAAGGAATGCGGAAAACGGAACAAGAAATCATCGAATTGTTTTATTATAAATTCCAGCATTTGCCGATTCTAGCTCGTATGGAAGCTGTCATGGAATATTTTATTGATGAATATGAGACTTTATATCAAAAGGATGTGACAGAAGAAGAAAAAGAACTGCTTACAGAACAATTTATGAAGATGTATGTAACGAGAGATTTGTATGAGATCTACAACTGGTTGATGGAAGAAGGAGGGTATCTGACATTACCGGGGGTTCCATATGAGAGAAGAGTTCTTGCATATGAAGATGTTTACCCAATGTTATACTTAAAGCATCGATTAGATGGAACGAAAGCGAGGAGCAATATCAAGCATCTGGTGATTGATGAAATGCAGGATTACAGCTACTTGCAATATGTGATTTTGGAAGGAATGTTTTCCTGCAAGATGACAATTCTAGGAGACAAATCTCAGACGATTGATCGTGAAAGCCAAGATGTTATGAGATTCCTTCCGAAGATTTTTGGGAAAAATATTCGGAAGATCGTAATGAATAAAAGCTATCGAAATACGGTGGAGATTGCCCGTTATGCAGAAAAAATCGTAGGTGATACGAATATGGAATTGTTTGAACGTCATGGAAAAGAAGTAGAAGAAGCGAGTTGTATTTCTATGGATGAAGCGGTAGAAAAGGTATGTTCACGCGTGAATTTAGGAGAAGAAGGATTTGAAACAGCAGCTGTAATTACTATGACGGAATGGGAAGCAAAAGTACTGTATCGCAAGTTTCAAGAAGCAGGGATGGAAGTTTCCTATATTGACAGAGATAGTACTTCTTTTAAAAAAGGACTTACGGTTACTACGTTTTATATGGCAAAAGGATTGGAATTTGACCAGGTATTTGGTGTTTCCAAGATGTGGAATACAGGGTTTGCAGGACAAGCGAAGTATATCTGCGCAACAAGAGCTCTTCATGAATTGTATATGTATGAAATTTAGAAAATTGTTTGGATTAGGAAAAGTTGCTTGACAATTTGCGTGAAAATTGCTATTATATAAAAACAGAACGCACTCTGTTTTTGGAGAAAGTAGAGGGAAGCTTATGAAGAAAAAAATATTTTCACTATTGGTTCATAACAATGCAGGTCTTCTTGCCAGGGTGGCAGGACTTTTTAGCAGACGAGGATATAGTATCGATAGTATTACGTCCGGAACAACGATGGATGAACGTTTTACAAGAATTACAGTTGTTGCAAGAGGCGATGAACAGATTCTATCCCAAATTGAAAAACAGCTTTTGAAGTTGGAAGATGTGATTGATATTAAAGTTCTTGCAGATGGAGAGTCGGTTTGCAGAGAATTGATTATGGTTAAAGTTATGGCAAATGCATCTGAAAGAGCTGAAATTATTTCTGTAGCGGATATTTTCCGTGCGAAGATTGTAGATGTAGAAAAAGAGTCACTTGTACTGGAACTTACCGGAACAGAATCAAAAGTAGAAGCGTTCTTAAGTCTCTTGGAAGGCTACAACATACTGGAACTGGCGCGTACCGGAATTACAGGATTATCAAGAGGCATAAAAGGAGTCAAATATATCGACGACTAAAAGGTTAAAGGAGGAAACAAATCATGGCAAAAATCTATTATCAGGAAGATTGTAACTTATCATTGTTAGAAGGGAAAACAATTGCTGTCATCGGTTATGGAAGTCAAGGACATGCACATGCATTGAATGCAAAAGAATCAGGATGTCACGTGATCATCGGCCTTTACGAAGGAAGCAGATCATGGGATAAAGCTGTGGCGCAGGGATTTGAAGTTTATACAGCAGCAGAAGCAGCAAAAAAAGCAGACATTATCATGATTTTGATTAATGATGAGAAACAGGCAAAAATGTACAAAGAATCCATTGAACCGAATTTGGAAGAAGGTAATATGTTGATGTTTGCTCATGGTTTCGCAATCCATTTTGGACAGATTGTTCCTCCAAAGGGTGTGGACGTAACAATGATCGCACCAAAAGGACCAGGACATACAGTTAGAAGCGAATATCAGGAAGGAAAAGGTGTTCCTTGTCTGATCGCTGTACATCAGGATGCAACAGGTAAAGCACACGATCTTGCGCTTGCATATGCGCTTGCGATTGGTGGAGCAAGAGCCGGTGTTCTTCAGACAACATTTAGAGAAGAGACAGAGACAGATCTTTTTGGAGAGCAGGCAGTTCTCTGTGGTGGAGTTACCGCTCTTATGAAAGCAGGCTTTGAGACATTGGTAGAAGCCGGATATGAACCGGAGAGTGCATATTTTGAATGTATCCATGAAATGAAATTAATCGTAGATTTGATTTACCAGTCTGGATTTGCAGGTATGAGATATTCTATTTCCAATACAGCAGAATATGGCGATTATATTACAGGACCTAAGATTGTAACAGATGAAACGAAGAAAGCGATGAAGAAGATCTTGTCTGATATTCAAGATGGAACATTTGCAAAAGACTGGTTATTGGAAAACCAGATCAACGCACCGCATTTCCAGGCAATGAGAAAGAAAGAGGCTTCACATCAGCTAGAAGAAGTAGGGGTTGAACTTCGTAAATTATATAGCTGGAGCGATGGAGCAAAATTAATTGATAACTAAAGAGTAAGGTAAATGCGTACAGGTGCGAGAGGTGTCTGTACGCATTTTTCTATGTGGTTGTTGGGTTAAGGATTAATAGTATAGATATAAAAAGAGAATTGATAAAATTTAACAAATAAAATACACTTTTTCTGAAGTTATGGTATAATATGTACAAAGTACAGATTATATTATCGTGGATAGTTATACAAGGAGGCATACTACTATGGAATTGAAACTTCAGGATTTAAGATCATCCAAGAACCCAAAGGCAAGAATTAAGATCTTAGAGGGGCATTTTGCAACGAGTAACTCGCATATTAATACATATATTGATATGTCAACAGTAAAGACGAGACATAATAATGCAAGAGAGACGGCAAAGGTGTTGGCAAAAGAGTTTTTAAGTACAACGCCAATCGATTCAATTGTATGTCTGGATGAGACGGAAGTAATCGGAACTTTTATGGCAGAGATTTTGGCAGACAGTACGTCTATGTCTATGAGTCATAAGAACAATATTTCGGTGATTACTCCTGAATTCAGCCAGGCAGGGCAGATGATGTTTCGTGATAACAAACAGCGTATGATTAAAGATCAACAGGTATTGATTCTTGCGGCATCTATTACAACCGGTAAGACAATTTTAAAAGCGATTGACACGATCCTCTATTATGGTGGAAGAATTTGTGGTGTTTCCTCTATCTTTAGTGCGGTAAATAAGATTGCGGGAATGGAAGTGAAGACAATCTTTACAAGTAAAGATTTACCGAATTATCGTGCGTATGCACCGCATGAATGCCCTATGTGTAAGGATGGTATGAGAGTAGAAGCACTGGTAAACAGCTACGGATATTCCAAATTATAAAGTAGAATCAGAAAGCAACAGGCCGAGAAGAAAAATCTCGGCTTGTTTTCTGCTGAAATAAAAAACCAGCCACATGACGGTATGGCTGGTTTATTTCATAAGAATTCTCGAGAAATCTTATTTATATAGTTTTAACTGATTAGGCAATTCCGTTAACAGCTTTTGTTAAACGAGAAACTTTTCTAGCACATGTGTTTTTGTGATAAACACCTTTGCTGCCAGCTTTGTTGATTTCAACGATAGCAGCTTTTAATGCTTCAGAAGCAACAGCTTTATCGTTAGCAGCAACAGCAGCCTCTACTTTTTTAACATAAGTTTTAACTTTAGATTTAATTGCTTTATTTCTAGCAGCTTTTGTCTCATTAACTAAAATTCTTTTTTTTGCAGATTTAATGTTAGCCAACCTGAACACCTCCCAATCATGAAAATATCATTTGTTTCTCCGCTGAAGCCGGACACGGAACGATTCAACGGAACATACTCATTTATTGTATGTCAAGAAGTAGAACTTGTCAATACATATTTCTAAAAAAAATGTAAAAACTAAAAAAATAAAAATTACGAAGTAAGGAGTATGCAATGATTGAAAAGTATAATATTCGAACAGATCTTGCGTTGGAGCAAAAGGAGAGATTTGAATCAGACAACGTAGAGATTCCGGGAGTGGTGTTAGAAGAATACTATGATGAGAAACGTGAGATTACGACAACAAAGGTTGTGATAGAAACTGAAAACGGGGCTAAAATGATGGGACGACCGGTTGGAAATTATATTACATTGGAAGCGCCTGATCTTGCAGTACCGGACGAGGATTATCATAGAGAGATTTCAATCGAGATTTCTAAAATTTTAAAAGAACTGATTCCAAAAGAGAAAGAAGAATATCGGGTTCTTGTTGTAGGACTTGGTAATCGTCTCGTAACACCTGATGCATTGGGGCCTAATGTAGCAGATCATTTGGTTGTTACAAGGCATATTGTAAAAGAATATGGGAAGTATGCCATGGGTAGCGAAAAGGTTCATATGGTAAGTGCGATTGTTCCGGGAGTTATGGGACAAACAGGAATGGAGACGTTAGAGATTGTCAAAGGAATTGTAGAGGAGACAAAACCGGATTTTGCAATTGCAATCGATGCATTGGCGGCAAGAAATACAAAGAGATTAAACAGAACGATCCAAATTGCAGATACTGGCATCAATCCAGGTTCGGGAGTAGGAAATCATAGAAATGGTTTAACGGAAGAAACATTAGGAATTCCTGTAATTGCAATTGGAGTGCCAACGGTTGTAGACGCGGCGACGATTGTGAATGATACGATGGAGAATCTTTTGGCAGCGTTAGAAACTTCAGAGATGTTAAAAGGAGTTGGTGTTGTTTTACAAGGGTATAGTGCAACGGAAAAATATGAATTGATCAAAGAATTGATAGCACCGAATTTAAATGGATTATTTGTTACTCCCAAAGATATTGATGATACGATTCAAAGAATTAGTTTTACGATTTCAGAAGCGCTGAATATTCTATTTGCAAATGGGACATGCGCATAATATCGTATTCCACCTCATATAATATTGAGATTAACTTGATAGGCAGGTGGAGTGTATGCGAAGAAAACATAAAATAGAAAAGATAGCAGCAGGCGGAACGGCAATATTACTATGCACCTGCATCATGTATACAGGTGGAACGAGAATGGAAGAAGAATTGAAAATACGATTTCACGAAATGCTTCAAAATATGACAGAGAGCACGTATATGAGCAGCTTGACCTATTTAAATCGTGAATGTGATAATCCCAAAGAAGCCATTGCAAAATGTGCGTTCAATATGGTTCCTCTTGGGAGTTACATAGAGAGTAAAGCAGTATATACAATCGATGCAGAAGACGAGATGACGAATGAGATGATTCTTGCGATGCAGGAGGCAGATGAAAATGAAGTGAATAAAGATGGGAAAATTTCTGAAGAAGATGCGAAAAATGAAGCTTCGAAAAAAGCATCGGAGGAGGCAAAAAAAACAAATCAAACAATGCCTGAGATATCAATAGATAAACTGAAGAATTTTGAGTATCTAACGAGTCATTTTTATACCGTCGATAGTTCTACATTTGTCAATCCTGAAGATCTTCAAGCAGAAAAATTATTGAATACAAATTTGAAGTTGGATAAAACAAAAAGTGGTCCTAAAATATTGGTATACCACACGCACTCGCAAGAAGCGTTTGTAGATTCTGTGCCTGGAGATGTGAATACAACGATTGTAGGAATGGGGCGAATCCTTACAAAGCTTTTGAATGAAAAGTACGGAATCGAGACGATACATCATGAAGGAATATACGACATGGAAAATGGGCATGTAGATCGAAGCAAAGCATATGAACGAGCGAAACCGGAGATTCAAAAAATATTAAAAGACAATCCCAGCATTGAAATGGTGATCGATCTGCATAGAGATGGGGTAAGAGAAGATACGCATCTTGTGACAGAGATCAATGGAAAACCAACAGCTAAAATTATGTTTTTCAATGGATTGAGCAGGACACGAACAAATGGAAAAGTTACCGTGCTAGAAAATCCATATATACAGAATAACCTGGCCCTTTCTCTTCAAATGAAGCTTGCAGCTGAAAAAATGTATCCTGGTTTTACAAGAAAAATATATTTGAAAGGTTACAGGTACAATATGCATTTCAAACCCAAAAATATGTTGATTGAAGGGGGAGCACAAACGAATACCGTTGAAGAAATGAAAAATGCCATGGTGCTTCTTGCAGAAATACTAAATGAGGTTATTGGATAAAATATATTTGTACATTCACACATTTTGTGCTAAACTAATGATAGTTTGGGCAATTTTGCTCTTTGGTGAAATGGGATATTGATTTAAGAAAGGATGCATATTCATGGCAAAGAAAAATACATATGATGCAGATAGTATTGCGGTATTAGAAGGTCTGGAGGCAGTTCGTGTCAGACCGGGAATGTATATCGGAAGTGTATCGACAAAGGGACTGAATCATCTCGTATATGAAATTGTAGATAATGCAGTAGATGAACATCTTGCAGGATTTTGTGACACGATCGAAGTGATTTTAGAAAAAGATGGATCTGCGACTGTAAGTGATAATGGACGAGGGGTACCGGTTGGAATGCATCAGAAAGGAGTTCCTGCGGCGCGACTCGTATATACAACATTACATGCAGGCGGAAAATTTGATGATTCTGCATATAAGACAAGCGGGGGACTTCACGGAGTAGGATCTTCTGTCGTAAATGCACTTTCTACATATATGGATGTGAAAATCAGTAGTGGTGGCGCAATCCATCACGATCACTATGAAAGAGGAATTCCAACAGTAGAACTTGTAGATGGACTTTTGCCAATTATTGGAAAGACGAAAAAGACAGGAACAACTGTAAATTTTTTGCCAGATGATACGATTTTCGAAAAAACATGGTTTAAAGCAGAAGAGATTAAGAGCAGACTCCATGAAACAGCTTATTTGAATCCTACATTAACGATTGTATTTGAAGATAGACGCCAGGCAGAAGTAGAACATATTGAGTATCACGAACCGAATGGTATTTTGGGATTTATCAATGATCTTAATCAGAAGAAAGAGATTATTCACGAGCCGGTCTATTTTAAAGGTATGTCAGATGGGATTGAAGTAGAAGTAGCGTTTCAATATGTGAATGAATTTCATGAAAATGTATTAGGATTTTGCAATAATATTTATAATTCCGAAGGAGGAACGCATTTAACAGGATTCAAATCAACTTTTACAATGGTGATGAATCAATATGCACGGGAACTCGGAATTTTGAAAGAAAAAGATGCGAATTTTACAGGAGCGGATATCCGAAATGGAATGACGGCCATTGTATCGATCAAACATCCAGATCCTCGCTTTGAAGGTCAGACAAAGACAAAGTTAGATAATCAAGATGCTGGAAAAGCGGCAAGTAAAGTGACGAATGACGAAATCACGTTATTTTTTGACAAAAATCTGGATACATTGAAAAAAGTACTGTCTTGTGCGGAAAAAGCGGCCAAAATTCGAAAGACAGAAGAAAAGGCGAAAACAAATCTTTTGACAAAACAAAAATATTCATTTGACAGTAATGGGAAACTTGCCAATTGTGAAAGCCGAGATGCGAGCAAATGTGAGATCTTTATCGTAGAGGGAGATTCTGCCGGAGGCTCCGCGAAAACAGCGCGAAATCGACAGTATCAGGCGATTCTTCCGATTCGAGGCAAAATATTAAATGTGGAAAAGGCCAGTATTGATAAAGTGCTTGCAAATGCAGAAATTAAGACGATGATTAATGCATTTGGCTGTGGTTTTTCGGAAGGATATGGGAACGATTTTGATATCACAAAGCTACGCTATGATAAAATTATCATTATGGCAGATGCAGATGTGGATGGCGCTCATATTTCAACTTTGTTATTGACTTTGTTTTATCGATTTATGCCGGAATTGATATATGAGGGACATGTTTATATTGCAATGCCTCCACTTTATAAGGCGATGCCAAAAAAGGGAAAAGAAGAATATCTATATGATGACAAGGCGCTGGAACGCTATCGTAAATCCCACACAGGTCCATTTACGCTGCAAAGATATAAAGGTCTTGGAGAGATGGATGCGGATCAGCTTTGGGAGACAACGCTGAATCCAGAAACTCGTATTATGAAACGTGTGGAGATTGAAGATGCGAGAATGGCATCCAGCGTTACTGAGTTATTGATGGGAACAGAAGTACCGCCAAGACGTGCATTTATCTACGAAAATGCGACAGAAGCGGAATTAGATATTTAAGGAGGCAGTGAACATGAACGATTCACAGATTATCAGAACCGAGTATTCGGAAGTTATGAAAAAATCTTTTATCGACTATGCGATGAGTGTTATTGTTGCACGTGCATTGCCGGATGTGCGAGACGGATTAAAACCAGTGCAAAGAAGAACGCTTTATGATATGCATGAGTTAGGAATCAAGTACGATAAACCATACAGAAAATGTGCACGTATTGTTGGTGATACGATGGGTAAGTATCATCCGCATGGAGATAGTTCTATCTATGAAGCGCTTGTTGTCATGGCACAGGACTTCAAAAAGGGAATGATTCTTGTAGATGGACATGGTAATTTTGGCTCTATCGAAGGAGATGGAGCGGCTGCGATGCGTTATACAGAAGCCCGCCTTGCCAAACTTACACAAGAGGTGTATTTGTCGGACTTGGACAAGGATGTGGTAGATTTTGTCCCGAACTTTGATGAGACGGAAAGAGAACCGGAAGTTTTACCTGTGCGGATTCCTAATCTTTTGATCAACGGCGCCGAAGGAATTGCGGTTGGTATGGCAACCAGTATTCCAACACATAATTTAAGCGAAGTCATTGATGCTGTGAAAGCTTACATGAAAAATAATGAAATCACAACCAAACAGTTGATGAAGTATATCAAAGGTCCGGACTTTCCGACAGGAGGCATCGTTGTAAACAAGGATGATCTTCTTGCGATATATGAGAGTGGAACAGGAAAAATCAAAGTCCGTGGTAAGGTTGAAGTAGAGGAAGGAAAAGGCGGAAAAAAACGTCTGATCATTTCTGAGATACCGTACACAATGATAGGAAGCGGTATCGGTAAATTTTTAAATGATGTGGCCACATTGGTAGAAACAAAGAAGACCAATGATATTACGGACATTTCCAATCAATCTTCGAAAGAAGGCATCCGAATTGTTTTAGATCTTCGAAAAGATGCAGATGTAGAGAATCTGAAAAATATGCTTTACAAAAAAACGCGTTTAGAGGATACGTTCGGTGTGAATATGCTGGCGGTTGCAGACGGAAAGCCTGAGACGATGGGACTGAAAAAAATCATAGAGCATCATGTGGATTTTCAGTTTGAGCTTGCAACCAGAAAATATAAAAATCTATTGGCAAAAGAATTGGATCGGAAAGAAATTCAAGAAGGTTTGATCAAAGCATGTGATGTGATTGATTTGATCATTGAGATTTTAAGGGGAAGTAAGTCGATCAAAGATGCAAAGGCTTGCCTTACAGAAGGAATTACGGATAATATCAAATTTAAATCCAAGATTTCCGAAAAAATGGCGGCTCTGTTACGGTTTACAGAGCGTCAGGCAACTGCAATTTTAGAAATGCGTCTCTATAAATTGATTGGATTGGAGATAGAAGCTCTTCAGAAGGAGCATGAAACGACATTAAAAAATATAGAAAAATACGAAGATATTTTAAATCATTATGATTCTATGGCTGATGTAATTATTTCTGAACTCGATCAATATAAAAAATCTTATGGAAGAAAACGCCGTACAGTCATAGAAAATGCAGAGGAAGCAGTCTTTGAAGAAAAGAAGATTGAAGAACAAGAAGTTGTTATTTTGATGGATCGTTTTGGATATACACGCTCCGTAGATGTTGCAACATATGAAAGAAATAAAGAAGCGGCAGATTCGGAAAATAAGTATGTGCTCAACTGTATGAATACAGGGAAAATCTGCATATTCACCAATACAGGTAAAATGCATCAAGTAAAAGCGCTCGATATTCCGTTTGGAAAATTCCGTGACAAAGGAACACCGATCGATAATATCAGCAATTATGCAAGTGCAGAAGAGAATATCGTATATATTTGTGATGAGGAACAGATTCGTACTGCAAAATTATTATTTGCAACGAAGCAGGGCATGATCAAAAAAGTGGACGGAAGTGAATTCCAGGTAAGTAAACGCACGATTGCCGCTACGAAACTTCAAGAGGAAGATGAAGTGATAAGTGTACAGGTTCTTCGTGACGGTCAAAATGTTGTGATGCAAACAGAAAATGGATATTTTCTACGTTTTCCTGCAGAAGAAGTTGCAGAAAAGAAAAAAACAGCGATTGGTGTTCGGGGTATTAAACTTCAGAAAAACGATGTATTGGAAAGTGTTTATCTTTTTGAAGAAGGAACAGAAATGAAAGTTCCGTATAAAGAAAAAGAAGTGACACTGAATCGGTTAAAGCTTGCAAAACGAGACGGAACCGGAACAAAGACCAGAGGATAAAACATATGAAACAATCACAGATTACGTTTTGGTGTCATGAAGTGATTCGATCACAGGCACAGCGAGAAGGTTATTATATAGACGCAACCATGGGGAATGGAAATGACACGTTGTTTCTCTGCGAATTGGCGGGAGAAACAGGAAATGTTCTGGCTTTTGACATTCAGGAGAAGGCCGTAACTGCTACAAGTGATTTTTTGAAATCTCATGGATATGAGAAACGAGCCACGTTAGTAAAAGCGGGGCATGAGCATATGGATGAGTATGCGGGTGAGAATTGCGCAGATGTCATTTGTTTTAATTTCGGATATCTTCCGGGCGGAGATCATCATATCGCAACGAAGCTTTCAACGAGTATTACAGCCATCGAAAAAGGGCTGCGTATTCTGAAAAGCGGCGGAATGATGAGTCTCTGCGTCTATAGTGGTGGTGATACCGGATTTGAAGAAAAGGAAGGAATTTTGGAATATTTGAAGAAACTTCCCGCAAAAAAATATACGGTCATCGTAAATGAATATTATAATCGAAAAAACCATCCACCGATTCCGGTATTTGTTTTCAAAAACTAAAAATGAAATGATGAACAGGCAAACTCAATGTTGAGTTTGCCTGTTTTGTAATACTATTAAATTAACTATTGACAACTATAGTTGTCAAATGATATGATACAGATGACAAGAAAAGTTGTCAAAAAGCAAAAATAAATTGTCATGACATAATGAACAGAGAGGTGCTTATGGGATTAGAAAACAGGGTGAAAGAGCATCGTGCCAGATTAAACATCAATCAATCGAAGTTGGGGGAATTGGCTCATGTGTCCCGCCAGACGATTAGTTTGATTGAACGGGGAGATTATTCTCCATCGGTTTCGCTGGCATTGAAGCTTGCAAAAATATTTGGAGTATCAGTAGAAGATATCTTTCAGTATGAGGAGGACGAGACGGATGACAAAGAAAAATTGTAAAATACATTCATTTGTAAAGATGCTGATTTGGATGGCAGTAGGAGCATGCTTTGGCGCTGCTATAGGAATAGGAACATTTTTGGTGGAAGATGGTTTGAAAGGATTTTTACAAAATACATATGATGTAATTTCGAAAAACGCAGGAGTTTTATTGATTGGTTTGGCTCTTCTGGTGCTTGTATTTTCTATAGTTTGTTATGCAAAGGGAAATCATTATGCAAAATTATCCAATCTTACGGAAGAAGACGAACAACAGGATTTTGTAGATGAAAAATTTGACTTTTGGCTAAATATCGGCCTTACAACATCAAGTATCGTATTATATATTTCGATAGCGATTTTCGCATTTCAAGGATCGATCAGAAAAATGCAATCGATAGAGAATGGAATGATTTCTACTTTGGGATTGCTTGCCTGTACGGTAATAACCGGAATGTATCAGGTTATAGCGATTCAACAGTTTCGTAAAAAAGAACCATTGAAACAAGGCGATGCGGCAGATTTGAAATTCCAGGAAATATGGTTAAACAGTTGCGACGAAGGAGAAAAGAGGATTATATTTGAGGCGGGTTATAAAGCGTTTAATATTGCGAGAATTGTATTGCTGTTTGCTGTTTTGATCGCATTGTTTGGAGATATGTTTTTTGGTGGAGGGCTGACAGCAATTGTTCTTTTGACAGCATGTAATATTATTGTGTCAGTTGCATATTGTTACTATACGATGAAACTTGGGAAAGGCGGGGTGAAGGCATAATGAAGCTGAAAAATGTGTTGCTTACAGTGAAGGATATGAAAAAATCAATTGATTTTTATAAAGAGTTGTTTGGCTTGGATGTAATTTTAGAGCAGGACGGAAATGTGATTTTGACAGAAGGGCTTGTTCTTCAAGAGCTGCAGATATGGGAAGAAGCCATAGATAAAAAAGTGATTCCGTATCATCATGCGTCAGAATTGTACTTTGAAGAAAAACAAATGGATAATTTTGTAAAAAAATTAAAGAATTATAAAGAACGAATTGAGTACGTAACAGAGTATAGGGAAGAACCGTGTGGGCAGAAAGTAATACGTCTTTATGATTTGGACGGAAATTCGAGGTCGCGGGCATTCGCCCTATAAATCAAAAAGAGTAGCCATGAATTTTTGTGCAAGCGCAAATTCATAGCTGCTCTTTTCATTTTGCACGGCTAATTGCTTTCGCGCATGTTTTTATTAGCGGTTGAGAGCATAAGTTTTATGCGGTTGAGTTGGTTAACTTCACTTGCGCCTGGATCGTAGTCGATGGCAACAATATTTGCTTCCGGGTGTTTGTGGCGAAGTTCTTTGATGACTCCTTTTCCTACAATATGATTTGGAAGGCACCCAAATGGCTGGGTACATACAATATTTGTAGCTCCGTTCTCAATCAATTCTAACATTTCTCCGGTGAGGAACCAGCCTTCTCCGGTTTGATTTCCAAGAGAAACGATTTCTTTTGCCATATTTGCAAGTTTATCAATCTGAGCCGGAGGAGTAAAGTGCTTACTTTCTGCAAAAGCTTTTGCGGCCGGCGCGCGGAACCATTCGACTGCTTTGATTCCTAAGTTTGATTTTTTGGCAGCCATTTTACTCATTCCGAGGTTCGATGCCTTGAAATTAGCATTGTAGAAACAATATAAGAAGAAGTCTAAAAGATCTGGAACAACAGCTTCTGCTCCTTCCTGCTCCAAAAGCTCTACAAGGTGATTGTTGGCGGTAGGATGAAATTTTACAAGAATTTCTCCAACTATACCAACACGAGGCTTTCGGATCTCATGGATTGGAAGACGGTCAAAGTCTTCGATAATTTCCCGACATAACTTGTTAAATTCATGTTTGCCCGGATATTTTTTTTGTAAAAAATCAATGCATTTTTTCTTCCATTTTTCGTGAAGAGCATCAGCAGATCCAGGTGTGACTTCGTAAGGTCTCATGCGATAAAGTGTTCGCATAAAAATATCGCCAAAGATCAAGGAGTATACAGCTTTCAATAAAAGTGGAAGAGTAATCTTAAATCCCGGATTTTCTTCAATGCCACTTAAATTCAGTGAGATTACAGGAATATGTTCGTATCCTGCTTTTTTTAGCGCACGACGAATGAAACCAATATAGTTAGATGCACGGCATCCTCCGCCGGTTTGTGTGATGATCACAGCAATCCGATTGATATCATATTTTCTGGATAAAATGGCTTCCATAATTTGTCCGACTACAATAAGCGAGGGGTAGCAAGCATCGTTATTCACATATTTTAATCCGGTATTGACTGCAGATTTACTATCATTTTTTAGTACCTCGATGTGATAACCACAGGAACGCATTGCAGGTTCAACGAGATCAAAATGAATCGGGGACATCTGAGGGCAAAGAATCGTGTAGTCTTTTCGCATCTCCTTCGTAAATGGTATTTTTTTAATCGAGGAAGGCTGAATCGTTCGCGTCAGTTCTTTTTCTTCTCGGACACGGATTGCGGCGAGAAGCGAACGAATACGGATCCTCGCAGCACCCAGGTTATTCACTTCATCAATCTTGAGTGAAGTATAGATTTTTCCGGACTGTGTTAATATATCTGAAACAGCATCTGTTGTAACGGCATCTAAGCCACAGCCAAAAGAATTCAACTGGATAAGGTCCAAATTATCTTTTGTTTTAACGTAATTGGCGGCAGCATAAAGTCTGGAATGATACATCCATTGATCCATAACAATCAAAGGACGTTCGACTTGATGCAAATGAGAGATAGAATCTTCTGTCAAAACGGCGATATCATACGAATTAATTAACTCGGGAATTCCATGATTCACTTCCGGGTCAATATGATATGGTCGTCCGGCAAGTACAATTCCACGCTTACCGGTTTTGTCTAAATAGTCAATCGTTTCTTCCCCTTTGCGACGGATATCTTCTCGGCAAGAAGCGAGTTCTTCCCATGCCAAATGTACGGCGTTCTTGATTTCTTCGGAAGGAATATGGAATTTGTTTCCGATTTCCTCTACTAAACGTGAATATAATGTTTCTTCACTTTGGAATGACATAAATGGATTCATGAAATCCACGGTTCCGCTTGAAATCTCGTCTACATTATTCTTGATATTTTCAGCATAAGAAGTTACGATTGGACAGTTGTAATGATTGTTTGCGTCTTTAAATTCTTCCCGCTCATATGGAATACACGGATAAAAAATGAACGGAACATTTTGCTCGATCAACCATTTAATATGTCCATGTACAAGTTTTGCCGGATAACATTCGGATTCACTGGGAATTGATTCGATACCCAATTCGTAAATCTTATGAGTAGAAGCAGGGGATAGGATTACTCGGAACTTTAACGTATGGAAAAATGTAAACCAAAACGGATAGTTTTCATACATATTTAATACGCGTGGAAGGCCGACAGTTCCGCGAACTGCTTCGCTTTCTTCCAGTGGAGTATACTGAAAATATCGTGCATTTTTATATGCAAACAAATTCGGAAGATCCGAGGATTTTTTCTCTTTTCCGAGACCTTTTTCACAACGGTTTCCGGTAATAAAGCGTCGGTTTCCGCTAAATGTATTGATTGTTAATCGACAGTTATTTGTGCACCCCTTACATTTGGCCATTGTTGTTGAGTATTTCAACTGTTCGATTTCTTCAATTGGAAGCATGGTTGTACCTTTGCATTCACGATAACGTTCTCTTGCAATCAGTGCGGCGCCAAAAGCTCCCATGATTCCTGCAATATCGGGACGGACTACTTCGCAGTCGGCTATCAGCTCCAGACTACGTAAAACGGCATTGTTATAGAACGTTCCACCTTGTACGACGATATTTTTTCCTAATTCAGAAGCATCGGACACTTTAATCACTTTATAAAGTGCATTTTTTATTACCGAATAAGCCAATCCTGCAGAAATGTCGGCAACGGAAGCTCCTTCTTTTTGCGCCTGTTTTACTTTGGAATTCATGAAAACGGTGCATCGTGTTCCTAAGTCAATTGGATTTTTCGCAAATAATGCTTCGTGAGCAAAATCTTCGACAGTATAATTGAGTGATTTTGCAAATGTCTCGATAAATGATCCGCAGCCGGAAGAGCATGCTTCATTGAGTTGTACGCTGTCCACGGTATTATTTTTAATCTTGATACATTTCATATCCTGGCCGCCGATATCCAAAATGCAATCTACATTTGGGTCAAAATATGCGGCAGCATAGTAATGAGAAATGGTTTCTACTTCTCCTTCATCTAAAAGGAGAGCCGCCTTTATCAATGCTTCTCCGTAACCGGTAGAACAAGAGTGGACAATCTCGACACCTTTCGGAAGCTGACTGTAAATATCTTTAAGCGCAGCAATGGTTGTTCCGAGCGGATCACCGTCATTGTTGTGATAGAAGGAATAGAGCAAAGTCCCGTCTTCACCGACGAGGGCTGCTTTTGTAGTGGTAGATCCGGCATCAATACCGAGAAAACACTTTCCTTGATAGGTAGCAAGATCCTTTACCGGGACTTGATGTTTCGCATGTCTTTCTTCAAAAGCATCATATTGCGCTTGGCTTTTGAAAAGAGGCTCCATTCTCTCGACTTCAAAATCCATATGAATATGATTGGCAAGGCGAGTCTGTAAAGTCTGTATAGATACGGAAGTATCGTGTTTGGCATTTAACGCTGAGCCGATAGCTGCAAACAAATGAGAATGATTTGGAGCAATAATGTGCTCATCATCTAAATGCAAGGTTCTGATAAATGCAGTTCTTAGTTCTGAAAGAAAGTGAAGTGGACCGCCTAAAAAGGCAACATGGCCACGGATTGGTTTTCCACAGGCAAGACCGCTGATAGTTTGATTTACGACTGCTTGAAAAATAGAAGCAGAGAGGTCTTCTTTGGTGGCTCCTTCGTTGATCAATGGCTGGATATCCGACTTGGCGAATACACCACAACGGGCAGCAATGGTATAGAGCGCCTGATAGTTTTTGGCATATTCGTTTAATCCCATTGCATCTGTCTGAAGCAATGACGCCATTTGGTCGATAAAAGATCCGGTACCGCCAGCACAAATTCCATTCATACGTTGTTCCACGTTACCGCCCTCGAAGTAGATGATTTTAGCATCTTCTCCGCCAAGCTCGATAGCAACATCTGTCTGAGGAGCATAGTCCTGCAGAGCGGCTGATACTGCGATGACCTCTTGCACAAAAGGAACATCTAAATGTTTGGCTAATGTAAGTCCGCCGGATCCGGTGATGACCGGAGAGACAAGTATAGTCCCCAGTTTGTGGATTGCGCGGCTTAAAAGGTCGGACAATGTTTCTTGAATATTTGCAAAATGACGTTCGTAATCGGAAAATAATACTTCGTGTTCATTGTTTAAAATTGCGATTTTTACTGTAGTAGAACCAATATCAATCCCTAATCTATATATTTGTTTTTGATTCATTTTTCGACTCCTAACGTGTAATTGTATCAATTACTTCCTATTAAATGTGTTTATCTTTTTTTTAGCAACCTACATTATACGACAATCATTTTAAAAAGACAATTGCAAATTTATGAATTATTTTTCGATATTTGGACGAAATATGGGCAATTTCTATAAATGTTAAAATGCTGTAAACTTATACAGCGTAATTGACAAACGTATATAGAAACTGTAGAATGACACTATGTTAAAAAATATATTGGAGGAGTCGTTTTTATGAATTGGATTCAGAAAATGGAACGTAAATTTGGCCGTTATGCAATCAATAATCTGATGTATTATATCATTATTTTGTATATCGTCGGATACTTGGTTGATATGCTCAATCCGGGATTTTTCTATTCTTATTTGTCTTTAAATGTAGAGGCAATCTTGCATGGGCAGGTGTGGAGATTGGTAACGTTCCTTGCACAGCCTATGGATACAAGTATTATATTTCTTGTATTCGCATTACATTTGTATTATATGATCGGACAGCATTTGGAAGCACAGTGGGGTGCATTTCGTTTTAATCTGTACTTTTTTGCGGGTGTGTTGTTCCATATTATCGCAGCGTTTATTGTATATTTCGCGACAGGTGTTTCAATGCCGATTGGTACAACTTATTTGAATTTGTCATTGTTTTTTGCGTTTGCAGCGCTTTATCCGAATGTGGAATTCTTGTTATTCTTTATCATTCCGGTTAAAGTAAAATATTTGGCGCTTTTCGATGGACTGTTTTTCGGATATACGATTTTGCAGGCGTTCATGCCAGCCTATGGCGGTTCTCCATATATTGGAGTGATCTACCATGCGAGAGCGATTGCTGCGGCAGTGTCGTTGCTTAATTTCGTGATTTTTTATTTTCCTTCTAGAAACGTCAAAGCATATTCGCCAAAGCAGGTGCATAGAAGAAAGAAATTCCAAAAGGAGATTCGTAATGCGGGAGTAAACAAGGAAGCGGCAAAAGTAGGTGCAAAGCATCGCTGTGCGGTTTGCGGACGAACAGAATTAGATGATCCGAGTCTTGAATTTAGATATTGTTCAAAATGTAATGGAGCTTATGAGTATTGTCAGGATCACTTATTTACTCATGAACATGTAAAATAGCAACAAGATTGAATTGATTAGGAAAGAGGGAAAAACATGAGAAAAACAAAAATCATATGTACAATGGGACCGAATGCAGATAACAGAGAAGTGATGAAAAAGTTAGTGGAAAACGGGATGAATATTGCTCGTTTTAATTTCTCTCATGGAACTCACGAAGAACAAAAAGAAAGGATGGACTTATTAAAGTCCGTGCGCGACGAAGTGGGAAGACCAGTCGCCATTTTGTTGGATACAAAAGGGCCGGAGATTCGTACGGGAGTATTAAAAGACGGCAAAAAAGTAATGCTTTCAGAAGGGGATAAATTTGTACTCACAACAGAACAGATTGTTGGAGATGAACATAGGGTATCGATTACATATGATGGATTGATCGAGGATGTGGAGCCAGGTAAGAGAATCCTGATTGATGATGGTTTGATTGAATTAGAAGTAAAAGGGATTCATGATACGGAGATTACTTGTATTATCCTTAATGGTGGAGAATTAGGAGAAAGAAAAGGTGTGAATGTGCCGAATGTTGCAGTTCGTCTTCCGGCTCTCACTGAAAAAGATAAAGAGGATATCCGTTTTGGTGTAGAACAAGGTGTAGACTTTATTGCGGCTTCGTTTGTACGTTCGGTGGAAGGTGTCCTTGAAATAAAATCACTGTTAAAAGAATGTGGCAAACCATATCTTCCGGTTATTGCGAAAATTGAGAATGCAGAGGGTATCAAAAATATTGATGAGATCATTCATTGTGCAGATGGAATCATGGTTGCCCGTGGAGATCTTGGAGTGGAAATTCCGGCAGAACAAGTTCCATATCTGCAGAAGATGCTGATTCAGAAATGTAATGATAATTTCAAACCTGTTATTACAGCTACGCAGATGCTGGATTCTATGATTCGAAACCCTCGTCCGACAAGAGCGGAAGTGACGGATGTGGCGAATGCAGTATATGATGGGACAGATGCTGTCATGTTATCAGGAGAAACGGCACAGGGAAAATATCCTGTAGAAGCGCTTCAAATGATGGTACAGATCGTAAAAAATACAGAAGAACATTTGGATTATGATATGCTGCTTCAAAAGGCGCAAGAGCATCGTAAGAAAAGCATCTCAAGTGCAATTGGATATTCGTCCGTTGCTACAGCAGCGAACTTGAATGCAAAGTGTATTTTAACCCCAACAATGTCAGGTGCAACAGCAAGAGTTGTGTCTAAGTTCAAACCGAAGGCAGATATCATAGGGGTAACTCCGAATGAAGAAGTGCTTCGTAAGATGCAGATTTTTTGGGGAGTGTGTCCTGCAAAATCTATAGAATGTCATACAACAGAAGATATCTGCAACGAAGCAATTGACTTAGCGACAGCGAAGCAATTTGTAGAATCAGGAGATATAGTAGTTCTTACTGCAGGAATCCCGTCACCGGTAATTCAAAAGAGCCGGGATGGTGTGAGCAATATGATGAGAATTGTTGTGGTGGAATAGAAGACAGCATAGGAGAAACGAAAGGAATGAGAAACCATGGAGAAGAAGACATTTGTGACGAAAGAACAACTGGAAGAAATTGTAAAAGAATACCCAACTCCTTTTCATCTTTATGATGAAAAAGGGATACGTGAGAATATGAAGGCGTTGAAAGATGCGTTTGCGTGGAATCCGGGATATAAGGAGTATTTTGCAGTGAAAGCGAATCCGAATCCGTTTTTAATTCGTATTCTGCGGGAGTACGGCTGTGGATGTGACTGTTCATCTTATACAGAATTGCTTTTATCGGAGGCAATCGGCGCAACAGGAGATCAGATTATGTTTTCTTCTAATGCAACACCGGCAGAAGAATATAAACTGGCAGATCGACTTGGAGCGATCATTAATTTGGATGATATTACACATATTGAATTTTTGGAAGAGACAATCGGACACATTCCAAAGACAATTAGCTGTCGCTATAATCCGGGAGGTATTTTTAAAATCAGCAATGATATTATGGATAACCCGGGGGACGCGAAATATGGAATGACAACTGAACAGCTTTTCGAAGCATTTAAGATATTGAAAGAAAAAGGGGTTGAGGAGTTCGGAATTCATGCGTTTCTTGCAAGCAATACAGTGACGAACGAGTATTATCCGATGCTCGCAAAAATATTGTTTGAAGTGGCTGTGAAATTGCAAAAAGAAACAGGTGCGCATATTAAATTCATCAATCTGTCCGGAGGAATCGGGATTCCTTATAAACCAGAACAAAAGCCGAATGATATCAAAGTGATTGGAGAAGGTGTTCGAAAAGTATATGAAGAAGTACTTGTTCCGGCGGGGATGGGGGATGTAGCAATCTATACAGAACTAGGAAGATATGTGACAGGTCCATATGGCTGCCTTGTAACAAGGGCGATTCATGAAAAGCATACGCACAAAGAATATATTGGTTGTGACGCTTGTGCGGTAAACCTTATGAGACCTGCGATGTACGGGGCGTATCATCATATTACTGTAATGGGAAAAGAGAAGGAACCTCATGACCATAAATACGATATTACAGGTTCACTTTGTGAAAACAATGATAAATTTGCCATAGATCGGTTACTTCCTGAGATTGAGATCGGTGATATCCTTGTGATTCACGATACCGGAGCACATGGTTATTCGATGGGATACAACTATAACGGAAAATTACGTTCAGCGGAACTTCTTTTAAAAGAAGATGGGACTGTGGAATTGATTCGTCGTGCAGAGACTCCGGAAGATTATTTTGCGACGTTTGATTGTTTTGAAATCGGTAAAAAACTTTGTAGAAAATAATGACAGTCGTATTTAATACAAACCAATAGATTTAGAAGAATTGTTTTGCATAGTATATGAAAAAATAAATTTAAAAAATTTAAAATTTTACTTGCATAATTCATAATAGTGTGATAGAATAAATCTCGGTTGAAAATGGTGGAGATATAATTCTCCACGCAAGCCGATGTGGCGGAATTGGCAGACGCATCAGACTCAAAATCTGACGTGGGCGACTACGTACCGGTTCGAGTCCGGTCATCGGCATTATAAAAGTGGTAGTATGGTTCATGAACTGTATTATCACTTTTTTTCAATCTATAAATAGTTAGGAGTGAGGATATGAAGATAAAAGAGGCAGAAAAAGTTAGTGGCAAGGTGACAAAAATGGTGTTCGGAGGCCTTTTGATCGCACTGGGGATTTTATTGCCGCAGGCATTCCATATATTTGGAACTGCAGGTGGGGGAACATTTCTTCCAATTCATATTCCAATTTTGATGGCAGGACTTGTATTGGGACCGTATTATGGCGGGATAATTGGAGTGATTGTACCAATTCTAAGTTCTGTTTTGACAGGAATGCCACCGGTACCAAAAGTTTATTTTATGATTGTGGAATTGGCAGCATACGGAATTGTGGCAGGAATAATGATTCGGAAAAGAAATGTATATGTTAGTCTTTTGATTGCAATGGTAGCAGGTAGAATGCTGTATGGAGCAGCGCTTGTTTGTGGCGTAAAACTCTTTCATATCACAGCTCCATTTGCAAATCAGGCGGCATTTTTCGGTGGAATTGTTACGGGAATTCCTGGAATTGTGATCCAGCTTTTGGTGCTTCCAATCCTTTATACTGCATTAAAAAAGGGAGGATTCACATTTGAACGATAGATTGAAAACTGCGATAAATATTTTAGATGAGCGACAGAAAAGTTGTGTTATTCTTGATGAAAACGGAGAAATCAGGACATCAGATGCGATTGGGATCAAGCCATTGATGACAGAACTACGTGTAAATAAACAAGCGTTTGCCGGATGCGTAATTGCAGATAAAGTGATCGGAAAAGCTGCGGCGCTTATGGCTGTTCTTGGCAAGGCAGAAGCGGTTTATGGTAGAATTATGAGCCAAAATGCGGAGGAATTCTTAAAAAATGCCGGAATAGAGTACAGATATGGTGAATTAGTTCCTTATATAGAGAATCGAACAAAAGACGGAAGATGTCCAATGGAAGAAACGGTATTAGAAATAGATTCTCCGTTAGAAGCCTTTGAGGCGCTGGAGAAGACAATCGCAAAATTAATGGCACAAAAAACTGGACAGTAATGGAGAGGTTAAAATGAGCAAAAAAATTGTTCTGATCGATGGACATAGTATTTTAAATAGAGCGTTTTATGGAGTACCTGACTTGACCAATTCAGAAGGCTTGCATACAAATGCGATTTATGGATTTTTAAATATCCTTTTTAAAATTTTAGAAGAAGAAAAACCGGAGTATTTAACAGTTGCGTTTGATGTACACGCGCCTACTTTTCGTCATGAGATGTATGCGGAATACAAAGGTACAAGAAAGCCGATGCTTGAGGAGTTAAGACAGCAAGTACCGGTTATGAAAGACGTTTTGAAATCCATGGGTGTAAAAATCGTGGAGCAGGCCGGTTTAGAGGCAGATGATATTATCGGTACAATTTCGTGTCTTTGCGAACAAAAGGGAATGGATGTTTCTGTAATTTCAGGAGATCGAGATCTTTTACAATTGGCGACAGAAAAAGTAAAAATCCGTATTCCAAAGACAAAGCAAGGAAAGACAGAGATTGAAGACTATAATGCAATAGACGTAAAAGAAAGATACCAGGTAACCCCGAAAGAATTTATTGATCTGAAAGCTCTGATGGGGGATACTTCTGATAATATTCCGGGAGTTCCAAGTATTGGGGAGAAGACTGCAACAAAAATTATTACGGAATTTGGATCGATTGAAAATGCATATGCTCACGTAGAGGAAGTAAAACCGCCAAGAGCTTCAAAAGCATTAAAAGAACATTATGACATGGCTCAGATGAGCAAAGAACTGGCAACAATCTGTGTTGATGCAGAGTTAAATTATGATGTGACGGAAGCGAAACTTGGTAACCTATATACAGAAGCGGCTTATGAAATGTTTCAAAAGTTACAATTCAAAAATCTTTTGAGCAGATTTGAAGTTTCTCCGCTTTCGAATGGAATAGAAGATCAATTTCAAGTTCTCACAAAGAAAAAAGAAGTAGAAGAAGTATTGGAAGAAGCGAAAAGCGCAGAAGTGGTGGGAATAGTTTTGCAAAAAGATGAGAATGTACTACCACTTTTTGCGGAACAGGCAGAGATTGGAAGTATTGGTCTGTGTTTTGCGAAGGATCGAATTTATACAATCATACTAAATGATGAACTTACGGTTTCTTATATATTGGAAAAGATGAGGGAATTGACAAATCTAGTTCCCAAAATTTCTATGTTCCATGTGAAAGAAGCGTTGAAATGGATCGCATTTACAGAAGAATCGGCTGTATTTGATATGATCGTAGCTGCTTATTTATTGAATCCGTTGAAAAACGATTACGAATATGATGATATTGCGAGAGAATATCTGAACCTGATGTTAGATGATAAGCTGGAGGGTACAAAAAAAACTTGCTATATGGCTTATGTTGCATATGCGGGTTGCATGGTATTGGAACAGCAATTACATGAAAAAGAACTGTATGAATTATTTCATGAAATAGAGATGCCACTCGTATTTACGCTGTTTGATATGGAACAGGCTGGTGTAAAGGTTGAAGCAGAGTCGCTAAAAGCATATGGAGAGCAGCTTGGTGGAAAAATTGTAGAATTAGAAAAAGAAATCTATGAAGAAGCCGGAGAAACTTTTAATATCAATTCACCAAAGCAATTGGGAGTTGTGCTGTTTGAACATCTAAATCTTCCGAATGGCAAAAAAACAAAAACGGGATATTCTACAGCGGCAGACGTATTAGACAAATTGGCGCCGGATTATCCGGTTGTAGCAAAAATCTTAGAATACCGTCAGCTTACAAAGTTAAAATCTACTTATGCAGATGGTCTTGCGAATTATATAGGAGAAGACGGAAGGATTCATGGCAAATTCAACCAAACGATTACTGCAACGGGGCGAATCAGCAGTACGGAACCGAATCTTCAAAATATCCCGGTTAGAATGGAATTGGGCAGACTGATTCGCAAAGTATTTATTCCGCAGGAAGGATATACATTCGTCGATGCGGATTATTCACAGATCGAACTTCGAATTCTTGCGCATTGTTCGGGAGATGAAGCGTTGATCCATGCGTATCGTGAAGCAAGAGATATTCATAGAATGACAGCATCTCAAGTCTTCCATATTCCGTTCGATGAAGTAACGGAAACGGAAAGAAGAAATGCAAAAGCAGTAAACTTTGGAATTGTGTACGGGATTAGTTCGTTTGGATTAAGCCAGGACTTAAGTATAACCAAAAAAGAAGCGGCAAAATACATTGATAGTTATTTTGAAACATATCCGGGAATCAAAAGATTTTTGGACGATGCTGTTGCACATGCAAAGGAAATGGGATATGTAGTAACGTTATTTGGAAGAAGACGTCCAGTTCCGGAATTGTCATCCAGTAATTTCATGCAACGTTCTTTTGGAGAACGAGTGGCTATGAATGCTCCAATACAAGGAACTGCAGCCGATATTATGAAGATTGCGATGATTGGTGTGAATCGCGCATTCAAAGAAAATCATATGAAATCCCGTGTAGTATTGCAGGTACACGATGAATTGTTGGTGGAGGCGCATAATTCTGAAATAGAACAAGTCCAGAAAATTCTCAAACGGGAAATGGAAGGTGCCGCATCTTTAAATGTTCCTTTGGAAATAGATATGCATACAGGTTCCACATGGTATGAGGCGAAATAAATGAAAATAATAGGAATTACCGGAGGGATTGGTTCCGGAAAAAGTACAGTTCTTGCATATATGGAAGAAACTTATCATGCGTATATTTTACAGACGGATCAGATTGCCCGTAAATTGCAAGAACCAGATCAAAATTGTTACAAGGAAATAACACGTTTGTTTGGCAAAGAAATTTTGCGGGAAGATGGCTGGATCGATCGCAATAAGCTTGGCAATCTGGTGTTTGCGGATCATGAAAAGTTAAATCTCTTGAACAAGATCGTACATCCGGCAGTAAAAGCCTGTGTGAAAAGAGAAATTCAATATGCCCAAAAAGAAGGGGTAGAGCTCGTTTTGATCGAATCTGCACTTTTGCTGGAAGATCATTACGAAGAATTATGTGATGAACTATGGTATATTTATGCGAGAAAAGAAGTTCGTACGAAACGCCTCAAAGAATCCAGAAATTTAAAAGATGAAAAGATAAGAAAGATTATGGATTCCCAGGCGGAAGAGAAGGTGTTTCGGACATCTTGTGATGTGACGATTGATAATAGTGATTTGTTTTGTAAAACAAAAGAACAGATTATGAAAGCAATGAAAGAAATAGACAGGAGATAACAATATGAAACTTTGCAGTATTGCCAGTGGGAGCAGTGGAAACTGTATTTATGTTGGAAGCGATGATACCAATATTCTGATTGATGTGGGAATCAGCAAGAAGAGAATTGAAGAAGGACTGAGTGAAATTGGTATCTCATGCGAGTCATTGGATGCAATTTTGATTACCCATGAGCATTCTGATCATATTCAAGGACTGGGAGTGTTTAGCAGAAAATATAAAGTGCCGGTCTATGCGACTGCAGGAACGATTCGTGGAATCGAAAATTATAAAAATCTTGGGAAAATGCCGGAAGGGTTACTTCATGTAATCAAAGTAGATGAAACGTTTTTCATCGGCAATTTAGAAGTACATCCATTTTCCATTTCTCATGATGCATTAGAACCGTCCGGATTTCGAGTGGAGCAGGACGGTAAAACGATTGCGGTTGCCACGGATTTGGGAATTTACAATGAATATACAGTAGAAAATCTAAAAGATGTAAATGCTCTTGTGTTGGAAGCAAACCACGATATACATATGTTGGAGGTTGGTCCTTATCCATATCCACTCAAACGCAGGGTGATGGGAGATCAGGGACATTTATCAAATGAATTGTCAGGAAGACTTTTGTGTGATATACTTCATGACAAATTACAATGTGTAATGTTAGGACATTTGAGCAAGGATAACAATTATGAGAATCTTGCGTATGAAACAGTGAAACTGGAAGTGACACTTGGAGATAATCCGTATCAAGGTGAGGATATCCATATTATCGTTGCGAAGCGAGATGAAGTGTCAGAAATGATCACGGTATAAAGGATATTTGGAGGAGGTAACAATGGGAAAGGTAGCAGTTGTAACAGATAGTAACAGTGGTATAACACAAGGGAAAGGAAAAGAATTGGAAATTCGAGTATTTCCGATGCCGTTTTTCATCAATGGAGAATTATTTTTAGAGGATCTTACGATTACACAGGAAGAATTTTACGAGAAACTTACCAATGATGCAGACATTTCCACATCACAGCCGGCACCGGGAGATTTGATGGATATGTGGGAAGACATATTAAAAGAATACGATGAACTCGTGTATATTCCAATGTCAAGCGGATTGAGCGCAGCCTGTGAGAATGCGATCATGTTATCCGGGGAGTATCATGGGAAAGTTCAAGTGGTAGATAATCAACGAGTATCTGTTACGTTGAAGCAGTCCGTATTAGAAGCGTTGGAGCTTGTCAAAGAAGGAAAAAGCGCTGCTGAAATCAAAGAAATTCTGGAAGAAGAAGGAAAAGAATCCAGTATCTATATTACAGTCGATACATTGAAATATTTGAAAAAAGGCGGAAGAATCACACCGGCAGCAGCTGCTATTGGAACGGTTTTAAATATCAAACCAGTCTTACAGATCCAAGGCGGAAGACTTGACGCCTTTGCGAAAGCGCGTGGTTGGAAACAGGCGAAAAAGACAATGTTGGATGCGATTGAAAAAGACAGACAAGAGCGTTTTGCTGGAGAACCTGTTTTGATTCAGGCGGCGTATACCTGTTCAAAAGAAGAGGCGGAAGCTTGGAAAGAAGAAATCATGGCAAGAATTCCAGACGCAGAAGTTGATATGGATCCATTGTCATTAAGCGTAGCGTGTCACATTGGCCCAGGAGCTTTGGCAGTTACTTGTACAAAGATTAGAAAATAAATATGTTTTGAAGAACAGCCTGTTGTCCTAGATACGGACAACAGGCTGTTGGTATTCATTGATAAATGTGGAATGAAATTTATCTGTAACAACAGATTCATATAGATCTGAGGCAAAAATATCTTGTTCCAGCATTGTGGAAAATGGGGCTTCCAGGGAATCCTTTGCAGAAAGTTTGGAAAGGATCGGAAGACGGCTTTTTTCTTTGAGTAAAGTCAATAGATTTTTCTGGTCAAGTCGGAAACCGAGAAGTCTGGCATATCCATGATAATGATGAATCGCATATTGTTCCAATTCTGTTTTGCGAATCCCCAGTACTATATGAAGGAGAGCGCGACTGATTCGTGTATAAGTCAGTTGTTTGGTTTTTAGAAGATTGCAAAATTGCTCAAAGGAAAGCAGTTGATTCCGATGTCGGATGATTCGATTTGCAAGATCTTCGGTAATATCCATATACTCGTTTAATGATTCCGTTGTCTCAGATAACAGTTTGTATTTAAGAAGCAAGGAATAATCGTCTGTGCAGACGGGATAGCGTTTGTTCCAATTTTGTGAAAGGATAGATACTGTTCTCTGTGGAAGTAACTTGAATAAAGAGCTGTCTGGTTCTTCTGTTTGTAATAATAAGTTGCGGATTGCCGATGCAGAAGAAAACTCAGAGTCTGTACTCAGGTCATGGTATCCGGAACCGCTCCGTTTTAGCGCATATGGAGTAATAGAGCTTTTCAAGCGCAACAATGCTTTTAAATACTCGATACCCAGAATATTATTTGGCTGTCCAAGGTGAAAAGTAAGATCGGATTTTCCGGTACAGTTAGCGAGAGCATGTTGTCTGGCGGTAGGAAAAGTAAGTCCGGATTTGAGACCTTCTTGAAGGAACTTACGATATTCGGCAGGTTCTTCTACAAGAATTTCAGCAATTTCCTGTAAGGTTCGGATATCATCTGTTTCAGCTCCAAAACAAATAGAATCTACGCATCCTAAGAGCTCTAAAAAAGAAACAGCCCCAAGAGCAAAATATTCAGCGCTTCCTGTAGAATAACAAACGGGAAGCTCAAAAACAGCAGCTGCACCACATTGTAATGCAGCTTCTGCACGAAGATACTTGGGAAGAAATGCAGGTGCACCTCTTTGTACATGGTTTCCGCTCATGATAATGAGGGCGGCGTCTGCTCCTGTCAATTTTAATGCCTGTTCGATATGATATTGATGTCCGTTGTGAAAGGGATTGTATTCTGCAATTAAGCCAACGACTTTCATAACTGTCCTCCTAATTAATTTTAACAGATTATGGACATTATACTATAAAGAACGAGGATACGCAAAACGAATTATTGACAAAGATTATAACTGGGGTTTAGAATAAACATAGTATGGTATGAGGGAGGGAATGTAGTGACAGAAGAAGAAAAGATTTTGCAAATGCTTGAAAACCGAGAATATAAAGAGCTGAAAGATGAGCTTGAAAACTGGCATCCTGTCGATATTGCAAACCTTCTGGAAGAATTTAATGAACGACAGCGGATATTGATATTCCGACTTCTCGCAAAAGAAGAAGCAGCAGAGACGTTTACTTACATGAGTAGCGAAATGCAGGAAGATCTTGTTACGCAGCTTACCGATGCCGAGATCGAGGAAGTCATGGAAGAGATGTATCTGGATGATATTGCAGACGTATTAGAAGAAATGCCAGCAAATCTTGTAGATAAACTCTTACAGTCCACCGATGAAGAGACGCGTTTGCAGATTAATACATTGCTTCAATATCCGGAAGACAGCGCCGGAAGTATCATGAACGTAGAGTATATTGCTCTGCGTAAAGAAATGACGGTCGCAGATGCGATTTTAAAAATACGACAAGTAGGTATCAATCGAGAAACAATTTATACTTGTTATGTTACAGAAAAAAGAAAGCTTATCGGAGTCGTCGATGTAAAAGATCTCTTGACGACAGGTGAAAACAGATTGATTGAAGAAATAATGGAAACGAATATGGTCTATGTGCATACTCATGATGATCAAGAAGATGTTGTTTCTACAATCAATAAATATAATTTGATTGCAATTCCGGTTGTAGATTATGAGATGTGCATGGTTGGAATCGTAACGGTTGATGACGCGATGTCAGTATTGCAGGAAGAGACAACAGAAGATATCGCAATGATGGCAGGTATCTCGCCAAGTGAGGACTCTTATTTTGAAACGTCCGTATGGCAACATGCAAAAAGTCGTTTCCCTTGGTTGCTTTTTTTGATGCTTTCCGCAACAATCACAGGATTATTACTGGGACATTATGAGGGCGCATTGGCGGCAATGCCGCTGCTAAATACATTCGTTCCGATGCTGACAGGAACGGGAGGTAACTGTGGTTCTCAAAGTTCAACGTTGATCATTCGTGGATTGGCCGTAGATGAGATTGAGTTCAATGATATTTTTAAAGCAGTATTTAAAGAGATTCGAGTTGCACTTGTAGTAGGATTTATGCTAGCGGTCGTGAACGGAATTCGTGTAATTATCATGTATCATGATCCGCTCTTGGCATTTGCGTTAGGGCTTACGTTAATGTGTACGGTCATGCTTGCTAAAACAATCGGCTGTGTTCTTCCGCTTGTGGCGAAAAAGTGCGGATTAGATCCGGCAATCATGGCAGCTCCGCTTATCACAACCCTGGTTGATACAGGAACGATTTTTGTGTATTTTGCGATTGTGACAAAAATATTTGGTATTTAATCAAACATTTGCAAAATGAAAAAGGTTACGCTTTGGCGTAATCTTTTTGTATAAAAAAATAGACATAAAATTCCTTGTATACAAAAGACCTTTGCGTTATAATAAAACTATATGAGAACAAATGAAAGGGGTCTTAAATCATGGGATTTATTGACGTAATCAAAGCGAAAGCAAAAGCTGACAAGAAGACGATCGTTCTTCCAGAGACAGAAGATATCAGAACATATGAAGCAGCAGAAGCTGTATTAAGAGAAGGAACAGCGAATTTGATCTTAGTTGGAAGCAAAGAAGAAATCGAGAAGAACAAAGCAGGATTTGATATCAGCGGAGCAACAATTGTTGATCCAGCTACAGATGAAAGAACACCTGCATATATTGCAAAGCTTGTAGAATTAAGACAGAAAAAAGGAATGACAGAAGAGCAGGCAAGAGAACTTCTTCTCAACAACTATTTATATTATGGTGTTATGATGGTAAAAATGGGTGATGCAGACGGTATGGTATCCGGAGCGTGCCATTCTACAGCAGACACATTAAGACCATGCCTTCAGATCCTGAAGACAAAACCAGGTACAAAGTTAGTATCTGCATTTTTCGTAATCGTAGTTCCAAATTGTGATATGGGTGCAAACGGAACATTCATCTTTGGAGATTCCGGATTGGAGCAGAATCCAGATCCTGAGAAACTTGCAGCAATTGCAGTATCATCTGCGGAATCTTTCAAACTCTTAGTTGGAGAGGAACCAAAGGTTGCAATGCTTTCTCATTCTACAAAAGGAAGTGCAAAACATCCGGATGTAGATAAAGTTGTAGAGGCAACAAGAATTGCAAAAGAAACACACCCTGAGATTTTATTAGATGGTGAATTACAGTTAGATGCAGCGATCGTTCCGGAAATCGGCGCTTCAAAAGCACCGGGAAGCAACGTTGCCGGACAGGCTAACGTACTCATTTTCCCTGACTTGGATGCAGGTAATATCGGATACAAACTTGCACAAAGACTTGCAAAAGCAGAAGCATACGGTCCACTTACACAGGGAATTGCAAAACCGGTAAATGATTTATCACGTGGATGTAGTGCAGCAGACATCGAAGGTGTTGTTGCAATTACAGCAGTACAGGCACAAGCCGAATAATGGAAATAATCATCGGAGAATGATTATAGTATAAACGAACACATGATTATGGAGGAGAAAAAAATGAACGTATTAGTAATTAACTGCGGAAGCTCATCACTTAAGTTTCAGTTGATCAATTCTGAGACAGAAGGAGTTCTTGCAAAAGGTCTTTGTGAAAGAATCGGAATCGATGGAAGACTTACTTACCAGCCAGCAGGCGGAGAAAAGAAAACAGAAGAACTTGCTATGCCAACACATACAGAGGCAATTCAGTTCGTAATCAATGCGCTTACAGATGCTGAAAGAGGAGTTGTAAAAGACCTTTCTGAGATCGGAGCAGTTGGACACCGTGTTGTTCATGGTGGAGAAAAATTTGCAAACTCAGTTGTTATTACAGACGAAGTAAAGAAAGCAATCGAAGAATGTAACGACCTTGCACCACTTCACAATCCTGCAAACTTAATCGGTATCAACGCATGCCAGGAATTAATGCCAGGTACACCAATGGTAGCAGTATTTGACACAGCTTTCCATCAGACAATGCCTGAGAAAGCTTATATGTACGGACTTCCATACGAATACTATGAGAAATACGCTGTAAGACGTTACGGATTCCACGGAACAAGCCACAGTTTTGTATCTAAGAGAGCTGCTGAAATCCTCGGAAAATCTTACGACGATATGAAAACGGTTGTTTGCCACTTAGGTAACGGAGCAAGTATCAGCGCTGTATTAAACGGAAAATGTGTAGATACATCTATGGGTCTTACACCACTTGAAGGTCTTGTGATGGGAACACGTTCCGGAGATATCGATCCAGCTATCTTAGAATACATTTCTAAAAAAGAAGGACTTGATATTGCAGGACTTATGAATATGTTAAACAAAAAATCAGGAGTATTTGGTCTTTCTAACAACCTTTCTTCTGACTTTAGAGATTTGGAAACAGCAGCAGATGAAGGAAACAAACAGGCACAGGTTGCTCTTGATGTATTCTGCTACCGTGTAGCAAAATATGTTGGATCTTACGTAGCTGCTATGAACGGAGTAGATACAATCGTATTTACAGCTGGCATCGGAGAAAATGCCGCACTTGTTCGTACAAAAGTATGTGAATACTTAGGATATCTTGGTATTACACTTGATCAGGAAGCAAACGGAAAACGTGGAGAAGAGATTGCAATCTCTACACCAGATTCAAAAGTAACTGTTATGGTGATTCCTACAAACGAAGAATTAGCAATCGCACGTGAAACTGTTGCATTAGTTTAAAAATTATTATTAAGATTCTGTAATTATTGGTTGACAAATCCATTTTACATGATATAATAGTTTAGGTATGAATAGGAGTAACAATATGTTAATAAACCTATCAGAAGTCTTATCCGAACAACATAAGACAATCGTAAAAGACTGTACACCAGATATGGTAGAATTCAAATGTGAATTCGGCAGATTCCCGATTGCTGAGAAGAAGGATGTCCACATTGTTGTAGAACATGTAAAAGGGAAAGAACTTATGATCAGAGGGACGGCAGATATTACGATTACAATTCCGTGCGACAGATGCCTACAGGATGTGCCGACACGATTTGAATTGGACTTTGTGAAGAATGTCGATTTAGATGAGTCAAATGAAGCAAGGGTAGACGAATTAGATGAAAAAAATTATATTGACGGATATCATTTAGACGTAGACAAATTACTCTATAATGAGATTTTGATAGGATGGCCGACAAAAGTTCTATGTAGCGATGACTGTAAAGGCATTTGCAGTGTGTGTGGTCAAAACCTAAATGAGGGAACTTGTGACTGTGAAGATACGAGTCTTGACCCTAGAATGTCAGTTATCCGCGATGTGTTTAAGAATTTTAAGGAGGTGTAACCCATGTCAATTTGTCCAAAGAATAAATCTTCCAAAGCAAGAAGAGACAAGAGAAGAGCAAACTGGAAAATGAGCGCTCCAAACCTTGTAAAATGCAGCAAGTGCGGCGAATTAATGATGCCTCACAGAGTATGTAAGGCTTGTGGAAGCTACAACAAAAAAGAAATCGTTTCTGTTGACTAATTTGTATTGAATCAATGAAACAAAGTAAAATGAGGGCTGATTTAGTCCTCATTTTTATTTTTAACAAAAATAGGTGATATTGTGAGATTAGTAGATTTGTGGAAGGACTATGATGCATATGGGGAGTTTAATCTCTCTTCTCTGCCGGAGGAATTATTAGATAAGAAAGAAATTGAATAATTTCCCCTCTATTAGGTATTGCTTTTTGGGATGATGTTTAGTAAAATTATCAGTAGCAATTAGGAGGTTTTAACATGTCAGAAATTACAAAAGTAGCATTAGATGCTATGGGAGGTGACAATGCCCCGCAGGCTGTCGTTCAGGGAGCTGTAGACGTTGCTTTAAAAAGAGAGGATATCAAGATATTTTTGGTAGGGCAGGAAGACGTAGTGAATGCCGAACTTCAGAAATACACATATCCTAAAGAACGCATCGAAGTCGTACATGCATCTGAAGTGATCGAGACTGCAGAGCCACCGGTTATGGCGATTCGGAAGAAGAAAGACTCCTCCATTGTTGTGGCGCTTAATATGGTGAAAAAAGGAGAAGCAGATGCCTTTGTTTCAGCAGGAAGTTCCGGAGCAGTATTAGTTGGAGGTCAGTTGATCGTTGGAAGAATCAAAGGGGTAGAGAGACCGCCTTTGGCACCGCTCATGCCGACAGAAAAAGGCGTTTCGCTATTGATTGATTGTGGAGCAAATGTAGACGCAAGACCATCGCATCTTCTACAGTTTGCAAAAATGGGTTCTATTTACATGAAGAATGTAATGGGAATAGAAAATCCAAGAGTAGCAATTGTAAATATTGGTGCGGAAGAGGAAAAGGGCAATGCATTGGTGAAAGAGACATTTCCACTTTTGAAGGAATGTGATGATATTAATTTCATCGGAAGCATTGAAGCAAGAGAGATTCCTCATGGTGGAGCCGATGTCATTGTATGTGAAGCGTTTGTAGGAAACGTCATCTTGAAATTATTTGAAGGTGTTGGAGCAGTCCTTCTAAGCGAAGTGAAAAAAGGACTTATGACATCACTTCGCAGCAAGATAGGTGCATTGCTGATTAAACCGGCATTGAAGGAGACAATGAAGTCTTTTGATGCTAGTGAATACGGTGGAGCTCCGCTTTTAGGGCTGAATGGTCTTGTAGTTAAGACCCACGGAAGTTCTACTGCTAAGGAGATTGCAAATTCAATCGTCCAATGTGTGACGTTTAAAGAGCAGGATATTAGTGGTAAGATCAAAGAAAGTATTCAAATGAATAAAGAATAGAATATCAAAGAGAGGGAATAACATGGAATTTGAAAAAATCAGAGAAATTATTGCAGAAGTATTAAATCTTGATCCGGAGGAGATCCGTATGGATTCCGCATTCGTAGATGATTTGGGAGCGGATTCATTGGATGTGTTCCAAATCATTATGGGAATCGAAGAGACATTTGATATTGAGATCGATAATGAAGAAGCTGAGAAGATCGTTACAGTTGGAGATGCAGTAGAACAGATTAAAAATGCAATAAACTAAGTAAAACCAAATGAAAAAGCCCGTATTATGGGCTTTTTCGTTTTAAAAGGGGAAAACAGATGAAAAAAAAATTAAAAGAATTGGAACAAAGAATAGGATATACATTTCAAGATCAGAAACTTTTGGAACATTCCATGCGGCATAGTTCTTATGCGAATGAGAAACATATGAAGAAGACAGAATGCAATGAACGATTGGAATTTCTAGGGGATGCCGTATTGGAACTTGTTTCCAGTGAGTTTTTATTTTTTGAGAACCCTGATATGCCGGAAGGAGAACTTACAAGAACACGGGCAAGTATGGTGTGCGAGCCGTCTCTTGCATTTTGTGCCAGAGAGTTAAAACTTGGAGACTACCTTTTGCTTGGAAAAGGAGAAGAACATACGGGTGGAAGATTTCGAGATTCCATTACATCAGATGCATTGGAAGCTCTGATTGGAGCCATCTATTTAGATGGTGGTTTTGCTAATGCAAAAGAGTTTATTCTTCGATTTGTTTTAAATGATCTGGAGAATAAGAAGCTCTTTTATGATAGCAAGACTATCCTGCAGGAACTTGTGCAAGGAGAGTTAGGTGAAACAGTCAGCTATAAGCTTTTAAAAGAAGAAGGACCAGATCATAACAAATCTTTTTTTGTTGCTGTTTATATAGGAGAGACGGTTTATGGGGAAGGTCAAGGAAGGACAAAGAAAGCGGCAGAACAGCAGGCGGCGTATCAGGCGATACTGGAATTAAACAAAAGGAAGTTGAAATAGGTGACATATGTATTTAAAGAGCATTGAAGTACAAGGATTCAAATCTTTTGCAAATAAAATCGTTTTTGATTTTCATAATGGAATTACCGGTATTGTAGGCCCGAATGGAAGTGGAAAGAGTAATGTTGCAGATGCGGTAAGATGGGTACTTGGAGAACAACGTGTGAAACAGCTTCGAGGCGGTACGATGCAGGATGTTATTTTTTCCGGAACAGAGAACCGTAAGCCTTTAAGTTACGCTTCGGTTGCGATCACTCTTGATAATTCTGATCATAAGCTTGCGATTGACTATAATGAAGTAACGGTTACGCGAAAATTATATCGTTCAGGAGAAAGTGAATATTTAATCAACGGAAATATTTGTCGTTTAAAAGATGTGAACGAACTTTTTTATGATACAGGTATTGGAAAAGAAGGATATTCCATCATCGGGCAAGGGCAAATCGATAAGATCTTAAGTGGTAAACCGGAAGAACGGCGAGAACTGTTCGACGAAGCGGCTGGAATTGTAAAGTTTAAACGTCGAAAAACGATGTCTCTGAAAAAGCTGGAAGAAGAGAAACAAAATCTTGTTCGTGTGACGGATATTTTGTCAGAACTTGAGAAACAGATTGGACCTTTGGAGAAACAATCTGAGACGGCGAAAGTATATTTGAAAAAGAAAGAAGAACTAAAAACATACGATATCAATATGTTTTTACTGGAAAGTACAAGGATTCGGGAGCAGATTTCTGATTTGGAACAGAAACTGGATCGTGCAAAGGAAGAATTGGAAACATCTGGTGTACAATACGAAGAGACAAAATCCGAATATCATAAGATAGAAGAAGAATTGGAAATTTTGGAAGATTCTATGGAACGCACCAAGGAGCAGATGAACGAGACTCAACTGCTTCGTCAACAATTGGAGGGGCAGATAGAACTTTTAAAGGAACAGATTCATAGCGCTCAAATGAGTGATGAACATTACGCGCAGCGTTCTCTGGCGATAGAGGAAGCGATTGAAGAGAAAGAGAAACAAAAGGAAGATTACAAGAAAGAATCCAAACAATTAGAAACCGAATTAAATGAACAGAAACGTTTGAGTGATGAAGCACAGGAAGTTTTGATTGGGTTTCAAATGAATATCGCAAGAACAAGCGAGAATATTGAAACGTGGAAAAACGATATCATGGAAATCCTGAACAATCGAGCGTCCACGAAAGCAAAAATTCAGCATTTTGATACGATGTTGCAACAAATGCAGGTCAGAAGATCTGAAATGAGCAAAAAACTCATTGAAGCCGGAAGTGATGCCAGTATTCAGGATGAGGAGATTCAAGCCAAGAGTAAGGAATTAGAAGAGGTTTCCAAAGAAATCATCGGCTATACTGATGAGATGAAAGTGTTAGAATCAAAGATCAAAACGTTGCAGGCGGAACTTTCTGAAAAGACAGAGAAACTTCGTGTCGGACAGACTGCATATCATCGAGAAGCTTCGAGATTGGAATCTTTGAAAAATATTACAGAACGTTACGACGGTTATGGAAACAGTATTCGTAAAGTGATGGAAAGAAAAGAGCGGGAACCGGGTCTGTTAGGGGTTGTCGCAGATATTATTAAAGTAGAGAAAGCATATGAAATTGCAATAGAAACTGCTCTTGGAGGAAGTATTCAGAATATTGTCACAGATAACGAGGACACGGCAAAACGAATGATTGCATATCTGAAACAGAACAAATTCGGACGTGCAACGTTTCTTCCTCTTACAAGCATGAATGGTGGACAAGGATTCCGTCAACAGGAAGTATTGTCTGAGTCAGGAGTGATCGGTCTTGCACATACACTTGTAACCGTAGAGGAGCGATTCCGTGGATTGGCAGAGAATCTTCTAGGTCGAACGGTTGTAGTACAGCATATTGACCATGGAATTGCGCTTTCCAGAAAATACAGACAATCTCTGCGTATTGTTACAATTGAAGGAGAATTGATCAATCCGGGTGGCTCCATGACCGGTGGTGCATTCCGAAATTCCAGCAATCTGTTAAGTAGAAGACGAGAGATTGAAGAATTTGAAAAGACGGTTGTGATGTTGCAAAAAGAAATGTCACAGATGGAAGCAGAAGTGGATCAAGCCAAGAAAGAACGAGCAGAGTGCTATGCGAGATTAGACGCATTGAATCCGAAGCTTCAAACATTGTATGTGACACAGAATACAATCAAACTGGGCTTGAAACAGGCACAGGCAAAGAAACAGGAAGCAGTACAAGTGATAGCGTCGCTACATAAAGAAGGAGAAGAGTATACGTCCCAGTTTGCAGATATTCAGGAGAATAAGGATTCCATTCGCACGGAACTAGAAATGTCGCAGAAGTTGGAAGGGAAACTGAATGAAAAGATCGAAAACGGTCAAGCAGAACTGGAACAGGAAAAACTCAAAGAAAGTGATGCAATGCAAAGAGCAGAAACACATCGACTTTCCCTTGCCAATATCGAACAGAAACATAGTTTTGTATTAGAGAATATCGAACGTATCAAGGAAGAAATCGAGAGATACCAGGAAGAGAAAAAAGAGCTGGCGCAAAATAAAGAGAATTCTTCTGCGGAGATCGTAACCCGACAAAACCGGATTCAAGAGATTGAAAAGACAATAGATAATTCCAAAGAATTGTCGCAAGAGATTCAAGATAAAATTCAGCAACTGGCAGCTGAGAGAGAAGAATTAACGAAAAAGAATAAAGAATTTTTAGGAAAAAGAGAAGACCTTTCAAAACATATGGCTGATTTGGACAAAGAATGTTTCCGTTTGAGCAGCAAAAAGGAAAGCGCTGAGGAAATTTTGGATAAGCAGATCAATTATATGTGGGAAGAATATGAGATTACCTACGGACTTGCAAAAGAGATGAGAGATGAGAATCTTACAGATCTTGCCGAGATCAAGAAACGAATTCAGACATTAAAAAGTGAGATCAAAGGACTCGGTTCTGTCAATGTAAATGCGATTGAGGATTACAAGAATGTGTCTGAACGCTATGAGTTCTTAAGCGCGCAACATCAAGATCTTGTAGAAGCAGAGGCGACATTGGTTGGGATCATCGAAGAATTGGATGCGGCGATGCGCAAGCAATTTGCAGAACGATTCCAAGAGATTGCAGAGGAATTTGACAAAGTATTCAAGCAGTTGTTTGGCGGTGGAAAAGGAACTTTGGAACTGATGGAAGACGAAGATATCTTGGAAGCAGGAATTCGAATCATCGCACAACCACCGGGAAAGAAATTGCAGAATATGATGCAGCTATCCGGTGGAGAAAAAGCGCTTACGGCCATTTCCTTATTATTTGCCATTCAAAATCTAAAACCATCTCCATTCTGTCTCCTCGATGAGATTGAGGCTGCTTTGGATGATTCCAACGTAGGACGCTTTGCACAGTATTTACACAAATTGACAAAGAATACGCAGTTTATTGTGATTACGCATCGTCGAGGAACCATGAATGCTGCAGATCGACTTTACGGAATTACAATGCAGGAAAAGGGTGTATCGACTCTTGTTTCTGTAGATTTATTAGAAAAAGATTTAACAAAATAGGAGAACGCTATGGGTGAAGAAAAAAAAGGATTTTTTAAGCGACTTGTGTCAGGACTTACCAAGACGCGAGACAGTATTGTTTCCAGCATCGATGGGATTTTCAACGGATTTTCTAAAATTGATGAAGAATTTTATGAAGAATTAGAAGAAGTACTCATTATGGGAGACTTAGGAGTAAATGCAACCTATGCTGTGTTGGACGACTTGAGAGAGAAAGTGAAGGCGCAGCATATCAAAGAACCTGCAGATTGCAAACAGATTCTGATCGATAGCATCAAAGAACAGATGCGTGTGGAAGAGACAGCCTATGAATTTGAAAATCGTACTTCTGTTGTATTGATCATTGGAGTCAATGGCGTAGGAAAAACAACGACGATCGGGAAACTTGCAGGAAAGCTTCGAGCACAGAATAAGAAAGTTGTGCTTGCTGCAGCAGACACGTTCCGTGCGGCAGCAGGAGAACAGTTGGTTGAATGGGCACACCGAGCAGATGCAGAATTGATCGGCGGACAAGATGGAGCCGATCCGGCTGCGATTGTTTATGATGCGGTACAGGCAGCAAAAGCAAGACATGCCGACGTTCTTCTTGTAGATACAGCGGGAAGACTTCATAATAAGAAAAATCTAATGGAAGAGTTGAAGAAGATTAACCGTGTGTTGGAACGAGAATATCCGGAAGCATATCGTGAAACATTGGTTGTACTTGACGGAACAACAGGGCAAAATGCTCTTGCACAGGCAAAGGAATTTAATGAAGTAGCAGACATCACGGGAATCGTTCTCACAAAAATGGACGGAAGCGCCAAAGGAGGAATTGCAGTTGCAATTCAGTCTGAATTGAAAATACCGGTCAAATATATAGGAGTTGGAGAAACAATCGATGATTTGCAAAAATTCAATTCCGATGAATTTGTAAATGCATTGTTTTATGTAGAAGAATAGTCAGGATTCAAAAGAAAGAAGGATGAGAGATGTTGACGTTAGAAAAATTCGAAGAAGCAAGTGAACTTGTAAAAAAAGTAACGAAACCAACAAAACTTGTATTTAGTGAATATTTAAGTGCACAGACAGGCGGCAAGATTTATCTGAAACCGGAAAATATGCAGCATACAGGCGCTTATAAATTAAGAGGTGCGTATTATAAGATCAGCACGATGACACCGGAAGAACGGGAGCGAGGATTGATTACTGCATCTGCAGGAAATCATGCCCAAGGTGTCGCGTATGCGGCAAAAGCATTTGGTTGTAAAGCAACAATCGTAATGCCGACAGTTACGCCGCTGATCAAAGTGAATCGGACAAAGAGCTATGGAGCGGAAGTTATTTTACATGGAGACGTCTATGATGATGCTTGTGCAAAAGCGTATGAAATGGCCGAGGAACAGGGATTGACGTTCGTGCATCCGTTTGATGATTTTGATATAGCGACCGGGCAGGGAACGATCACAATGGAGATTATTCAAGAATTGCCTACCGTAGATTATATTCTTGCACCAATTGGTGGAGGTGGACTGATTACAGGTGTGTCAACTCTCGCTAAAATGTTGAATCCAAAGATTAAAGTCATTGGTGTAGAGCCGGCAGAAGCGGCTTCCATGAAAGCTGCTTTTGAAGCAGGAAAGCCGGTAACCTTGCCGAGTGCAGATACTATTGCCGATGGTACAGCTGTAAAAACAGTAGGTTCAAAAGTATTACAATACGCTATGGAAAATGTAGACGATATTTTAACAGTAGAAGATGACGAACTGATCGGCGCTTTTCTCGATATGGTTGAGAATCATAAAATGATCGTGGAGAACTCAGGACTACTTACTGTGGCTGCATTGCGTCAGCTTGATTTAAAAGGAAAGAAAGCAGTCGCAATTTTAAGCGGCGGTAATATGGATGTCATTACGATGTCATCCATTGTACAGCACGGCTTGATCCAAAGAGACAGGATATTTTCTGTATCGGTACTTCTTCCGGATAAACCGGGAGAACTTGTGCGTGTAGCAGATACGATTGCAAAACAACAAGGTAACGTAATTAAGTTGGAGCATAACCAGTTTGTAAGTACCAATCGAAATGCAGCGGTTGAACTTCGAATTACAATGGAGTCCTTTGGAACAGAACACAAAAGAAAAATTTTAAAAGCTCTGGAAGATGCAGGATATAAGCCAAAAAGTATTAGTGCGAAATTATATTAATATTTAGAATGTATAATAAAAAAGAGACAGCAGAAAGAGTAATTTGATTGCTCGAACTGCTGTCTCTTTTTGTGCCAAAGGGAATTCTGATGGAATATTATTCCATAAAAACATCTTGACAATAAATGTATAATTGTATACAATTATACAAAATAAAAACCAAGGAGAGAGACAGATGGAAAATAGAGCTGTATATTTCAATAGAAACACGAATCTTTTAAACTTAGAGGAGCATATGTATCCGCTTGTGGATGTACAGACACCGAATGTATTTCGCAACTTATTTCCGTATGAGGAAGTCCCGAAGATTGCATTCAATGATCGTATTGTACCGCACAATATGCCAAAGGATATCTGGATTACGGATACTACATTTCGTGATGGACAACAATCCAGAGCTCCATACACGACAGAACAGATTGTGACTATGTATGACTATTTCCATAAGCTTGGTGGACCGAAGGGAAAGATTCGCCAGTGTGAGTTTTTCTTATATAGTAAAAAGGACAGAGATGCTGTTTACAAATGTATGGAAAGAGGCTATGAGTTTCCAGAGGTAACCAGCTGGATTCGTGCGAATAAAAAAGATTTCCAACTTGTAAAAGATATTGGATTAAAAGAAACGGGAATTCTTGTAAGCTGTTCGGACTACCATATTTTTTACAAATTAAAGATGACAAGAAAAGAAGCGATGGAACACTATTTGTCAATCGTAAAAGACTGTCTGGAAATTGGTGTGAGCCCAAGATGTCATCTGGAAGATATTACAAGAGCTGATATATACGGATATGTGATTCCATTTTGTCTTGAGCTTATGAAATTGATGGAACAATATCAGATTCCGATCAAAGTTCGTGTATGCGATACGATGGGATATGGGGTCAATTATCCGGGTGCTGTGATTCCAAGATCCATTCCGGGAATCATATACGGGTTGATGGTACATGCAGGCGTACCGAGTGAACTGCTAGAGTTCCATGGACACAATGATTTCTATAAAGCAGTAAGTAATTCGACAACAGCATGGCTGTACGGCGCAAGCGGAGTCAATTGCTCTTTATTCGGAATCGGAGAACGAACCGGCAATACACCGCTTGAAGCGATGGTTTTTGAATATGCACAGCTTCGAGGAACATTGGATGGTATGGATACTACTGTGATTACGGAATTAGCAGAATATTATGAAAAAGAGATTGAATATCGCCTGCCATCCAGAACTCCATTTGTTGGAAGGAACTTTAATGTGACAAGAGCAGGGATTCATGCAGACGGACTCTTGAAAAATGAAGAGATTTATAATATATTTGATACAGAGAAGTTTTTAAACAGACCGGTATTGGTGGCAGTGTCCAACACATCAGGATTGGCAGGAATTGCTCACTGGATCAATACATATTACAAGTTAAAAGGGGAAAGACAGGTTAACAAAAATTCTGAACTTGTAAATCGTGTGAAAGATTGGGTGGATAAAGAATATGAATCCGGACGAGTAACAGTGCTGACAGATGAAGAACTCGTTAACGTAATTACAGATACTTGTCATGAACTTCAGATTATTTTATAAAGCAGGAGCAAAATATGGATGAGCACAAAGATTATTCCCTAAGCGGGCGTGTCTTTCAGAAGCTTAGAGAAGATATACTAAAAGGAAAATATAAAGAAAACGATGAACTTCGCGAAATTACGATTGGAAAAGAACTTGGCGTTAGTCGTACTCCGGTAAGGGAAGCGCTTCGTCAGCTCGAATTGGAGGGGTTAGTCAATATCATTCCAAACAAGGGGACTTATGTGACCGGTATTTCTGCAAAAGATGTGGAAGATATTTATCAGATACGAATGTTACTGGAAGGACTTTGCGCCAGATGGGCGACAGAGCGGATTACAGAGGAATCGGTAGCAAAGCTGGAAGAGATCATACTGCTTTCCGAATTTCATTCGAAAAAGGAAAGTACTGAACATGTGGTGCAGCTTGATGGTCAATTTCACGAAGTGCTCTATGAAGCATGCAACAGCCGGATTTTAGAGCATGTGTTAACGGATTTTCATAAGTATGTACAGTTGGCAAGGGCATATTCTGTAAGTTCAGAAGAACGCGCCGCCAAATCTATCGCAGAGCATAAAGGAATCTTAGATGCCATTAAGGCAAGAGATGCTGAGCTTGCAGAGAAGCTTGCAGGAGAGCATATGCAGCATGCAATGGAGAATTTGAAACAGAAAGGCTATTCAGAAGTCATAGGAGGACAGGAAAATGAGTAAAATCAAGATGACAACACCGTTAGTGGAAATGGATGGAGATGAGATGACAAGGATTCTTTGGAAGATGATCAAAGAGAATCTGCTTGAACCGTATATTGAATTGAATACGGAATATTATGATCTTGGTTTGGAACATCGTAACGAAACCAACGATCAGGTAACGATTGATTCAGCGAATGCCACCAGGAAATACGGTGTAGCTGTAAAATGTGCAACAATTACACCGAATGCTGCTCGTATGACAGAATACGATTTGAAAGAAATGTGGAAGAGCCCAAACGGAACAATCCGTGCAATGCTGGATGGAACAGTATTTCGTGCCCCGATCGTTGTCAAAGGAATCGAACCATGTGTTAAAAACTGGAAGAAACCGATTACGATAGCAAGACATGCGTATGGAGATGTATATAAGAATACAGAGATGATTATTCCAGACCCTGGAAAAGTGGAACTTGTCTATACTGCCAATGACGGTACGGAAACAAGGGAACTGGTACATGAATATGAAGGAGCAGGCGTAGCACAAGGAATGCACAATCTTGATAATTCTATTGAAAGCTTCGCAAAAAGCTGCTTTAATTACGCACTGGATACGAAACAGAATCTATGGTTTGCAACGAAAGATACAATTTCAAAAAAATATGACCATACGTTTAAAGATATCTTCCAAGAGATTTATGAAAAAGAATATGAAGAAAAATTCCGGGAGGCAGGAATTACATATTTCTACACATTGATCGATGACGCGGTTGCCCGTGTAATGAAAGCAGAAGGCGGATTCATATGGGCATGTAAGAACTATGACGGAGATGTCATGAGCGACATGGTATCTTCTGCATTTGGTTCTCTTGCTATGATGACTTCAGTGCTTGTGTCCCCTCATGGATACTATGAATATGAGGCGGCGCATGGAACAGTTCAGCGTCATTATTATAAGCACTTAAAGGGAGAAGAAACATCTACGAACTCGGTTGCAACGATTTTTGCCTGGACAGGAGCGCTTCGGAAACGTGGAGAATTAGATGGCAATACGGAGTTGATGGAATTTGCGGATAGACTGGAAAAAGCTACAGTGGATACGATTGAAGCCGGTCAGATGACAAAAGACCTTGCGCTTATTACAACGATTCCAAATCCAACTGTATTAAATAGCGAGGAATTTATCAAAGCGATTGCGACAAGATTGTAAAAGGTTGCAAGACTATAAAGAAAATGAGAAGGAAAGTTCTTGGTTTATAGAGCTTTCCTTCTCATTTATAAGTGAAATCAGATGTTTTATTCTGCCAGCTCTTCCCATCTCTCATAGAGAAGTTCCAGTTCGTCTGCGATAGATGATTTTTCTTTTGCCAGCTCTTGACACTTCACAGAGTTGGAATAGATTTCTTCCTGAGTCATAAGTTCATCAATTTCCCCATCACGTTCTTCTAAAGCGGTAATCCGTTCTTCTGTCTTTTTAAGATCATTTTGCCGTTTGCGCTCTTTTGCCTGCGCTTCTTTTTGAGCCTTCCAGTCAAGTTTTGTTTCGGAAGCTCCTGCTGGAACAGAAGGAGTATTCGAAGTTGCTGTTGAATAGGCTGCAGTAAGCGTTTCCTTCTTTTCAAGGTAGTAGTCATAGTTGCCAATATAATTGACAAATGTGTGATTTACCAGATCAAGGATACGGCTTGCGGTCTGATTGATAAAGTAACGGTCATGAGAGACGTACAGTAATGTACCGGTATAGTCGTTCAACGCTTTTTCCAGGATTTCTTTGGAAGTAATATCCAAGTGGTTGGTTGGTTCGTCGAGGATAAGAAAATTGGCTTCAGAAAGCATCAGTTTCGCCAGCGATACACGTCCACGTTCTCCACCGCTTAGATCTTTAATCTGTTTGTACACATCATCTCCAGTAAATAAAAACGCTGCAAGCATATTACGGATTTCTGTATGAGTAAGATGAGGGTAATCATCAGAGATTTCATCAAAAATAGTTTTTCCCATATGTAGAACATGATGCTCCTGATCGTAGTAACCGATGTGGACGTTTGTTCCAAGTGTATAGGAACCGGAATCAGCTTGTTCCACTTCATTTAAAATCTTCAAAAGCGTTGTTTTCCCTGTTCCGTTATCTCCGATAATGGCCACGTGTTCCCCGCGTTTGATTTCAAAATTCGCATCTTCAAAAAGATTTAATGCACCATAAGATTTCGACAAATGTTCCACTTTTAATACATCATTTCCGCTTATACAAGAAGGCTCCAATGTAAAATGAAGTTCTGCAGTATCTTCCACTGGTTTTTCGACAAGAACCATTTTATCTAACATTTTTTCTCTGCTCTCTGCACGGCGAATTGACTTTTCACGGTTGAAAGAACGGAGTTTTTCAATGACAGCTTCCTGATGCTTGATTTCCTGCTGTTGTTTTAAATATTCTTTTAATTTCGCTTCTCGAATGATTTTTTTCTTAGCGGCGAAATCCGAATAATTGCCTTGGAACATCAATAGTTCGCCGTGTTCCACTTCGATTACTTTTGTAACCACACGATTCAAGAAGTAACGGTCATGAGAGACGATCAGGACAGCTCCTTGATAATTCATCAGGTAATTTTCCAACCATGCAATGGAATTCATATCCAAATGGTTAGTCGGCTCATCTAAAAGCAAAACATCAGGTTTGGTAAGAAGAAGTTTTCCAAGAGAAACACGGGTTTTTTGACCTCCTGAAAGTGTATCTACTTTTTTGGAAAAGTCATCTTCAGAAAAACCAAGTCCTTTCAATACACCTACAATTTCACTTTGGTATGCATAACCGTTTTCACGCTCAAATGTTGCTGTAAGAGTATGATAGGTATGAAGACGTTTTTCCAATTCTTCACCGTTTAGATGCTTTAATTCTGTTTCAATGGAACGGATCTGTTCTTCCATACGGATGATTTCAGATTTTGCGGTTTTTACTTCTTCGAAAATCGTACTGCCGCTCATTAGTTCCTGGTGCTGAGACAGATAACCGATAGATTTTCCTTTGGCAAGGATTACATCTCCGCTATCCAAGGACATTTCCCCCATGATCATTTTGAGAATCGTAGATTTACCGGCGCCATTTGAACCGATGAGCGCGGCTTTTTCATGTTCTTCTATGTGAAACGAACCATTTTTAACGATAATTTGTTCGCCGAATGCTTTATTCAAATTGTGACATGCTAAAATCATAAGGCACCTCCAATACTAAACAATCATTATTCATTATAGCGGAAATAGAACAAAATACAACAAAAAATTGACTTTATCTTAACAATTCTATATAATATTGCGTAGAAATGAATGGAAGGTGATACCAATGGAAGAAAGAGAGATTTCTCAGGCAGTAATCAGGAGGCTTCCGAGGTACTATAGATATCTTGGCGAGTTGATTGAAGAGAATGTGGAACGAATATCATCCAATGAACTTAGTCGGAGGATGAAAGTAACTGCTTCACAGATTCGACAGGATCTGAATAACTTTGGAGGTTTCGGACAGCAAGGATATGGATATAACGTCAGATATCTTTACTCAGAGATTGCAAAGATTCTCGGACTGGATACAGACCATAATATGGTAATCATTGGAGCAGGTAATTTGGGACAGGCGCTGGCAAATTACGCTTCTTTTGAAAAGCGTGGATTTATCTTAAAAGGAATGTTCGATGTAAACCCGCGATTAAAAGGAATTTCAATCCGCGGAGTTGAAATTCGCATGATGGATGAATTGAAAGAATTCATTATTGTAAATGAAATCGATATTGCAGTGCTAACGATACCGAAGGCAAAAGCAAGAGAAGTTGCGGCTCTTCTTGCCGAGAACGGTGTGCGTGCAATTTGGAATTTTGCACACACAGACTTAAATCTGCCAGAAAATGTAATTGTTGAGAATGTTCACTTATCAGAAAGTCTTATGAGATTATCCTATAATCTCAGCCGTTATAATAAAGAACATAGTGAATAATGAGAGAAACAACGTACTGCTGTAAATTATCGGCATACGTTGTTTTTTCCATAAATCAGGAGGGAAGTATGAGAATTCTGTTAACTGGGGAACAAATGAGAGATGCAGATGCATATACAATTCATAAAATGGGGGTTCCGTCACTCGTACTCATGGAGCATGCAGCTCTATCTGTGATGGAAGTATTGGAAGAAGAACAGGTAGACCTTACCGCTCCGCTTATTGTATGTGGATCGGGAAATAATGGTGGGGATGGTCTTGCAATAGCAAGATTGCTTCATCTAAAGGGTCATACACCGGAAGTGTGGTATGTTGGGAATCCTGAACATGCAAGTGAAGAAAACAAAATACAACGTCAGATTATAGAGAATTATAAGATTCCTATAAGAAACACATTTTCAAAAAAAGAATATAGTGTAATTATAGATACAATTTTCGGAACGGGGCTGGCAAGGGAAGTTGGGGGCGCTTATCGGGAAACCATTGAACTTTTGAACCAATGTTCCGGCAAGAAAGTGGCGGTTGATATTCCATCCGGTATTGCAGATACAACGGGAAAAGTATGGGGAACTGCTTTTCAGGCAGATATTACCGTTTGTCTTGGGTATGAAAAATTAGGCACAGTTCTTCACCCGGGGACGACGTATGCCGGAAAAAGAATCGTAAAAGATATCGGAATCATCGCACACAATGTGCACGAAGAAGAGTGTATCTATACATATGAAAAAGAAGAATTAGGAAAGCTTATACCACGGCGAAAGACAGATTCCAACAAAGGAAGTTACGGACGTGTTCTTATGATTGCCGGAAGTAAGGGAATGGCAGGAGCAGCTTATCTTGGAGCAAAGGCCGCCTATAGTGTAGGGGCAGGTCTTGTACAGATCTATACAGAGGAATCCAATCGTATGATTTTACAACAGCTTTTGCCGGAAGCAATCATTTCCACCTATACCGAGTTTGATAAGATCAAGCTAAAAGAACTCTTTGACTGGGCAGATGTGGTATGCATAGGTTCTGGGCTGGGTAAATCTGAGACAGCAGAGAAAATAGTAACTTATGCGATGCAATATGGAAAATCCCCATGCGTATTAGATGGTGACGGATTGAATATTCTCGCAGAAGAAATGACTCTTTTGGAATATAAGAAAAATGTGGTGCTTACTCCACATATGAAGGAAATGTCGAGACTTCTGCAATGTACAGTAGAAGAGTTAAAAGAAAACAGCCTTCGCCGTTTGCAGGAGTTTGTAGAAGAGTATCCGGTTGTATGTGCAATGAAAGATTCCAGAACGATGGTGGCGTCAGATGAGCAGGGAATCTATGTCAATACAACGGGAAATAATGCCATGGCGAAAGCCGGTTCGGGAGATGTGCTTGCAGGAATTATCACTGGTCTTCTCGCGCAAGGTATGAGTCTTCGGAAAGCGTGTGAGACAGGAGTCTTTTTACACGGCTTATGCGGAGACAAAGAGAAAGAGCAGAAAGGAAGTTACAGCGTACTTGCAAGCGATTTGATCGATGCAATCGCTGCGGTGTTAAAAGGAGCAGAACATGAAGACTTATAGCAGAGTATATGCAAGGATTGATTTAGATGCCATTGCATATAACATGGAACAGATGAAACTGAGAATTGACGGCCATACGCAGATCATGGCAGTAATCAAAACAGATGCTTATGGTCACGGCGCGGTGCAAGTTGCTCAAATGCTTGAAAAATATGATTATATTTGGGGGTTTGCAGTTGCTACTTTAGATGAGGCGGTCGTTCTTAGAGTTGAGGGAATTCAAAAACCGATCCTTGTGCTTGGATGCATTTTCCCGGATCAGTATATGGAAATGCTGGATAACGATATCCGTATGAATGTCTATACAGAGGATATGGCAAAAGAAATTGCCAACATGGCAAGGCGAGAGGGAAAAACCGCATATCTCCACATAAAACTGGACACAGGAATGGGACGTCTTGGATTCTCGATCACAGAGGAGAGTGTAGAGGCAATTACAAGAATCAGCAAGCTTTCCAACGTGAAAATGGAAGGTGTATTTACACATTTTGCCAAAGCAGATGAAAAAGATAAAACATTTACCATGCAGCAGATTCAGCAATTTGAATCTATGACAAGATTGTTAAAAGAACAAGGAGTTACATTTGAATATGAACATTGTTCCAACAGCGCAGCGATCATAGATGTGCCGGAAGCAAAGTTTGATATTGTACGCGCGGGAATATCAACCTTTGGTCTGTATCCGTCCGAAGAGGTAGATAAAGAAGCGGTACATTTAAAGCCTGCACTTGCGCTGAAAAGTCATGTAGCATTTGTAAAAGAAATCGAGCCGGGAACATCGATCAGCTATGGAGGAACTTTTGTTGCAGAGAAAAAGATGAAGATAGCAACGATTCCGGTCGGTTACGGAGACGGATATCCGAGAGCGCTTTCCGGAGTGGGATACGTGTTGATTCGAGGCAAAAAAGCGCCAATACTTGGACGAATCTGTATGGATCAGTTCATGGTAGATGTGACACACATCGAAGATGCAAGCTTTGGAGATAAAGTGACTCTGATCGGAAGAGACGGCAATGAATACATTTCTGTAGAGATGTTAGGAGAATTGTCCGGAAGATTTAATTACGAATTTATCTGTGACCTTGGCAAGCGAATTCCAAGAGTCTATGTGAAAAATGGAAAAGTAGCCGAACAGGTAGATTATTTCGCTTAAAAAGATAATTCTATTCAGAATACATCCGAAAAAGATGGAGATACTTACTTTTATCTTAAAGAAATCGGAGTGTGAATAGAAGTGAATGTAAGACGTGGAGATATATATTATGCAGATTTGAGTCCGGTAGTAGGTTCCGAACAAGGAGGAATCCGTCCGGTGATCATTATACAGAATGATATTGGAAACAAACACAGCCCTACAGTAATCTGTGCGGCGATTACATCTCGAATGAATAAAGCGAAGCTTCCGACTCATGTGGAGATTGATGCAAAGAGATACCACATTGTAAAAAACTCGGTTGTATTATTAGAACAGATCAGGACGATCGATAAACAAAGATTAAGAGAACTTGTATGTCATGTAGATAAACACTTGATGTATAAAATAGATGAAGCCTTGAAGGTGAGCTTTGAGCTTCATACATAGTAAAGGAGAAGAAACATGGAAGAAGGCAGTAGTCTATGGGAAAGGCTGATGCATAATTTCTCAGAAGAGGACGAAGATCAAGAAGACGTGGAACGAGAGATTCTTTCTCTTGTTCAAGAAGGAAGAGAAAGAGGCTTTTTTGCAGGCGGTGAAGGTGAGTTAATTAGTAATGTGTTTGAATATAGTGAGAAAAAAGCAGAAGACATTATGACTCACAGAAAATATATCATCGGAATCGATGGCAATGAGACATTGGAAAATGCGCTTCAGTTCATTTTAAAACAGAATCATTCCCGTTTTCCGGTATATGATGGAGATATTGATACGATTGTTGGAATTCTTCATATTCGAGATACTATGCGTTGTTATTTTGATGAAACTTTGCGTAGCAAGCCGATCAAAGAGCTGAAAGATCACTTGCATTCCGCAAGTTTTGTTCCGGAAGGAAAACGTATCGATAAACTGTTTAAAGAAATGAAACTGAAAAAGTCTCAGCTTGTCATTGTATTTGATGAGTACGGGCAGACAGCAGGAATCATCGCCATGGAAGATATTATCGAACAAATTGTCGGAAATATCCAAGACGAATATGATAAAGAAGAAGAGTTGATCAAAAAACTGGCGGATGGCTCGTATCTCGTAAGCGGTGTGACCGAACTGGAAGATCTGGAGAAACTTCTTGAGATTGAATTCGATGTAGAAGATTATGGAACGATCAATGGCTTTATCGTACACAGTTTAGATCGAATTCCATCGGAAGATGAGGACTGTGTGGTAGAGTATGAAGGCTATCAGTTCCGCGTGGTTTCCGTACAAAACAATATGATACAAAGCGTTCGAATCGAGAAAAACTAATCTTGTCATGCTTTGGAAATAATGATAGAATAGAAAAAGTGATTGAAAACAGATAGGAGAGATAGAAACATGTCAGGACATTCAAAGTTTGCAAATATTAAACATAAAAAGGAAAAAAATGATGCTGCAAAGGGTAAAATCTTTACGATCATCGGAAGAGAAATTGCAGTTGCAGTAAAAGAAGGCGGACCGGATCCGGCAAATAACAGTAGACTTCGTGATGTAATCGCAAAAGCAAAATCCAACAATATGCCAAACGATACGATTGAGCGAGGAATTAAAAAAGCAGCCGGAGATGCGAACTCCGTAAACTATGAAGTTGTTACATATGAAGGATATGGACCAAACGGTGTTGCGATTATCGTAGACGCTCTTACAGATAACAAAAACCGTACAGCTTCCAATGTGCGTAATGCATTTACAAAAGGAAACGGAAGTGTAGGAACACAAGGCTGTGTGTCTTATATGTTTGATAAAAAAGGTCAGATCATCATTGACAAAGAAGAATATGAGACAGATGCAGATGAATTGATGATGACAGCGCTCGATGCAGGTGCAGAAGATTTTTCAGAAGAGGAAGACAGCTACGAGATCCTTACAGCGCCGGAAGATTTTAGCGCCGTTCGTCTTGCTCTTGAGGAAGCAGGAATTCCGATGGCATCGGCAGAAGTAACGATGATTCCACAGACTTGGGTAGAACTTACAGACGAAACAGATATCAAAAATATTCAAAAAACATTAGATCTTTTAGATGAGGACGATGACGTTCAAGAAGTATATCACAACTGGGATGAATAGAAATGAAAGAAAGATTGATTCAATTATTTGAAGAAGTGCAGATTCCAATCGCAAAATTCAACAAACAGAATTATGAGATCAGTTTCCAAAATCAATATGAAAAGTATAATGATTTGTTTGAAGAGATAGAAAATGCGGTTGAAAATGCAGACCAGGAAGAGAAAGTAGTCTTGGAGATTGCTTCGGTGATTCCTGAGTATGTTGAAAAGAAGCTTTCTGCACTTGGAAGTAAGCGTAAAGCAGAAAATGTAGTGATTGACTATAATTATACGATGGTAACCTATGTGTTTCCATTGCTCAATTATAAGAAAACAGCGCATTGTAAAAAGATTACGGATAAAATGCTGGAGATTTGGAATCAGAAGATTACGAAGAATCCGATTCAAAACTCTACGTATGAATCTATTCATGAAGGCTTTAGCCAAAGATTGTGCTACATTACAACTGCGGTATGCGAAAGTCTCCAAAAACCGGATGATTGTTATGAACTTCAGATCCTTCGAAACTATAGAGATGAGTATCTGATGTCACAAAAAGATGGAAAAGATATTGTAATGAAATATTATGATATTGCTCCAACGATTGTAAAGCATATCAATCAAACAGAACATGCAGAGGAGATTTATAGAAATATTTATACAAAGTATCTGATGCCATGTATCAGAATGGTAGAAAGAGAAGAACTGGAGGAATGTAAAGACACATACTGTAGTATGGTACAGGAACTTCAGCAAAAATATTTATATTCATAGGAGGAATGACAACATGAGCAAGAACTATCAGATTGAAACAAAATGTATTCAGTCAGGCTGGCAGCCAAAACAGGGCGAACCGAGAGTACTCCCGATTTACCAAAGCACAACATTTAAGTACGACACAAGCGATCAGATGGGAAGACTATTCGACCTTGAGGATTCCGGATATTTTTACACAAGACTTCAGAATCCGACCAATGACGCTGTCGCTGCAAAAATTTGTGATCTAGAAGGCGGATATGCAGCCATGTTGACATCATCCGGGCAGGCAGCAAGCTTTTATGCAATTATGAATATCTGTGAAGCAGGAGATCACATTGTCTGTGCGTCTGCGCTTTATGGAGGTACATATAACCTTTATGCCCATACGATTAAGAAAATGGGAGTGGAGGCAACTTTCGTGGATCCAAATGCAAGCGAAGAAGAAATCAGCGCAGCGTTTCAAGAAAACACAAAAGCGCTATTTGGAGAAACGATTTCCAATCCGGCTCTTGTTGTTCTTGATATTGAGAAATTTGCGAAGGTTGCACACGCACATGGTGTTCCGCTCATTGTAGACAATACATTCGCGACACCGATCAACTGTCGTCCGTTTGAATGGGGAGCAGATATTGTGACACATTCTACAACAAAATATATGGATGGTCATGCAATGTGTGTTGGCGGCTGTATCGTAGACAGCGGAAACTTTGATTGGGAAGCCCAGCACGATAAATATACATGTCTGACAGAGCCGGATGAGACATATCACGGTATCGTATATACACAGAAATTCGGCAAAGGCGCTTATATTACAAAAGCAACTTCACAGCTTATGCGTGATCTTGGTTCTATTCAGTCACCGCAGAACGCATTTTTATTAAATATCGGTCTTGAGACATTACATCTTCGTATGCCAAGACATTGTGAAAATGCGTTGAAAGTTGCAGAATACTTAAAAGGACATGAGAAAGTAGCGTGGGTACATTATCCGGACCTGGAAGGCGATGAGTATCATGACCTTGCCAAAAAATATATGCCGAACGGAACTTGCGGTGTACTCACCTTCGGTATCAAAGGCGGAAGAGATGCGTCCGTAACTCTTATGGATCATCTGAAACTTGCCGCGATCGTAACACACGTAGCAGATGCTCGTACATCCGTATTGCATCCGGCAAGCCATACGCACCGTCAGATGAACGAGCAGGAATTATTGGAAGCAGGCGTACAGCCTGATCTGATTCGCTTTAGTGTTGGAATCGAAAATGCAGAGGACATCATTGCAGATTTAGAGCAGGCGCTTGAGACAGTATAAGAGGAGTAGAAGTTTTCTATGATTGGTGTCCATTTAAAAAGAATTCGCAAAGAAAGACATTTATCTCAAGAGCAAGTGGCACAAAGATTGAATATTTCCCGACAGGCAATTTCAAGATGGGAAAATGATCTGGCTATGCCGGATATTGATAATCTTGTAGTGCTTAGTAAATTGTATGAAGTTTCAATCGAGGAACTCCTTGGAGAAAAGGAAGTAATAAGCGAGGAAGAAACGGGGACTCTTATAGAGTCCCCGTTGCAAGAAGAGAAAAAATCTTCCGAAATTATACTAGCTTGTGCAATCATTATGAAGCATATGCCGAATTTGAAGGAGAGACGACAGAAGAACTACGTGATAAGTGGGATGAACAGACATTTGAGGAAGTTGCCTCCTATCTTATGAAGAGATATCCGGAAGAAGAAATCGGTTCTGTAACAAAATTTCTTGATTACCGTACAGAGGCAAGAAAACTGGCAAAATATAAAGTGATGAAAGCTACGAAGACAGAAGATGGTTTTCAAGTGAAGATACAGGTAGAAGCATCTAATGTTTTTGAGCTGTGGGAAGAACGTTCCGATGTAGAAAAAATGAAAAAGAAGGTAGAAAATGATTCTATCGATTTTGGAGATGCACTTGCAGAAGCCTTGGAAATTGCAATTGATGAAAACGAATATGAAAAACCAAGAGAGATTGTTGTTGAAGTGAAGCAGGACGGAGAAGATGCTTATATCGAAATGAATCAAAAAGAGATGTTAGAACGTGCTTTATTTCCAAATTAATAAGCATAATAATAGGCGGTAGCACTAGCTGTCGCCTAATTGTTTGTGTAATACGTGCCGAATAAGTCCGCCGTATTTTTTTGTTGTAGTAATAATTTCAAATCCATCTTTCAAGAGGGTATTTAAACTTGCAGGATTATCCGGCGCAATTGTTGCAAGCGCAATGGTATAATCTGTATCTTTTAGCATTTCCTCTCCTTTACGCAGTAGCTTTCCTTGCAGCCCTTGCCCGCGAAATGCAGGGAAGACGGCAGCAGAGTCCATATAGACTACATGCTCTTTTTCCGCATCGCTTAGTTGTAGATATTCACCGAGATGATCTGTTTCGTTTACATCTGGGAAACGGAAGATAAAGAAACCGGCAAGAGTTTCTTCTTCAAATGCGAGAAGAGCAAACCCATGAGTGCCGTCTATATAAGAACGAAGATCCTCTTCCGAATCAATGACATACATAGAAGGATCTTTCATATTTGATCGAATTTCTTTCATAGAATTTGCGATAAGTTTCGCGTCTTTTATATCAGCTCTTTTAAAAATCATGAAATAAATCTCCTTTTACATTTCTTAGATTAGTTTATCAGTTTTTGGAATAAAGTACAACGTTCATTCCGATACTAATAGAAAAAACAAAGGAGCTTTTTGAAATGAATGAGAAGAATGAAGAAATCAAAGAAATGGGTAGTATGGAGTTAACGAATAATAAAAAGAAACATAACATCCGTTTGCTTACTATTATAGGTGAAATTGAAGGGCACGAAGCGGTCAATGCCAATACAAAGGCAACAAAGTACGAACACTTATTGCCAAAACTTGCTGAGATTGAAGATGATGAGGAGATAGAGGGACTTTTGATTTTATTGAATACGCTTGGTGGAGATGTAGAGGCGGGACTTGCTATCGCGGAGATGATCGCTTCGTTGAGTAAGCCAAGCGTATCCCTTGTGCTTGGTGGAAGTCATTCCATAGGGGGACCATTGGCTGTTTCCGCAGATTATTCTTTTATTGTACCAAGTGGAACAATGGTGATCCATCCGGTGCGTTCCAACGGTATGTTTATCGGAGTGATGCAAAGCTATCGTAATATGGAGAAGACTCAGAATCGCATCACAAGATTTATCGCAGATCACTCGAAAATATCACAGGAACGGATTGAAGAATTGATGTTGGATCCAACACAACTTGTGAAAGATGTGGGAACCATGCTGGAAGGAGAAGAAGCAGTAAGAGAAGGATTGATAGATGAAGTAGGAGGGATGAAGGATGCACTTAGTAAACTTCACCAACTGATCGAAGAAAGAAGCCATGAAAGAAATGAAATTTGATAATGACATAACTTCATACCGATGCTATAATATTATATGTATGTTTAAAATTGGGGAGGGAGTTTATGGCGTCGAAGACAAATAACACAAAAAAATCAACTTCAAAATCGACGACTACCAAAAAGTCAAGCAAACAGACAACTGCAAAGACAGCAGCAAAGAAAACTTCAACAAAGGGAACAGGCAAAACAAGTACAAAAACGACAGCGAAAAAACAAGACAATTCATTTGTAAGTGGGGAGATTACAATTTTGGTGTCGTTGGCAATCTGTATTTTGTTGCTGATCAGTAACTTTGGAGTAGGGGGATTTCTAGGAGATCGCGTGTCTTCCATTTTGTTTGGAATATTCGGGTTACCTGCATATATTATGCCTATTGTCATTTTTTTAGGAATTGCTTTTGCCACATCTAATAAAAGCAATTCCGTTGCTTACATAAAAGTTATGGCAGGTGTGGTCTTAACTTTAATGTCTTGTACATTTATACAGCTTATTACAACGAATTATGAAAAATCACAAGCATTGCTTGCGTATTATGACGCCTCTAGTGAAGGGAAAAACGGTGGCGGACTTATCGGCGGATTCTTCGTGAAAATATTATGTCCGGCGGTGGGAGTTCTGGGAACGTTTGTCATCATTATTGCGCTGATCATTATCAGCCTTGTGTTAATTACAGAAAAGTCTTTCTTACGTGGAATAAAACGGGGAAGCAGGAAAGCATATGAGGCTGCCAAGGAAGATGCAATACGTCGCAGGGAAAATGCGATGAATCGAAAAGAAGAACGAGAGCAGAATCGTGAACTTAAGAGACGAGAGAAACAAGTAAGCGGAGTATCTTTTGATACAACGCTGGTACAAGGCAAAGCGGAAATGAAAGAAATCATTCCGCCACAGGAAGAAGAGCTGGAACCAAGTATAAACTCAATACCGGAGATGGAGATCGAGGAAAAACTGCCGCTTCCGTTTGAAGAAGAGATAGGCTCTGTTGTGATCAATCGTTCAGTAGCAGAAGAGGAAGTACCTGAGATAAGCCAAGGTATGGAAAGCGAGATGCCGATACAAGAGAGCGAAGATCAGATGAAGAAAAAAGAGAAAGTTGATGTGGCGGCGGAAGTTGCAGATGTAGCATCTGTAATTGAAAAAGAGAGCACGAAACCAAAGCCGTCCTATCAGTTTCCGCCAATGAATCTGCTGAAACGTGGAAAACGTGGAGGGGGAGATTCTGACAGCTATTTGAGAGAAACGGCAATGAAGCTTCAACAGACTTTGAAGAATTTCGGGGTGAATGTAACAATTACAGATGTGAGTTGCGGGCCATCTGTTACAAGATTCGAGCTGCAACCGGAGCAAGGAGTTAAAGTCAGTAAGATTGTAGGATTGACAGATGATATCAAATTAAATCTTGCAGCAGCGGATATTCGAATCGAAGCGCCAATTCCGGGGAAAGCGGCGGTTGGAATCGAAGTACCGAACAAAGAAAATGTAGCTGTGATGCTTCGTGATCTTTTAGAAACAGAGGAGTTTAAGCATCATCCATCTAATATTGCATTCGCAGCAGGACGGGATATTGCGGGGAAACCTGTCGTGGCAGATATTAAGAAGATGCCTCATGTATTGATCGCCGGAGCAACTGGTTCCGGTAAATCTGTCTGTATCAATACATTGATCATGAGTATTTTATATAAAGCAGATCCAGAAGATGTGAAACTGATCATGATTGATCCGAAGGTGGTGGAGTTGAGCGTTTATAATGGAATCCCGCATCTTATGATACCGGTTGTGACGGATCCGAAGAAGGCTTCGGGAGCGCTGAATTGGGCAGTTGTCGAGATGGAGAAACGTTATCAATTATTTGCCGAATACAATGTACGTGATCTTGCCGGATATAATGAAAAAGTCGAAACGATTCAAGATATAGAAGATGAGACGAAACCGAAAAAATTACCACAGATTGTCATTATTGTAGATGAGCTGGCGGATCTTATGATGGTTGCACCGGGAGAAGTAGAGACGGCAATCTGCCGACTTGCACAACTTGCAAGAGCAGCAGGAATTCATTTGGTTCTTGCAACTCAGAGACCATCTGTCAATGTTATTACAGGATTGATCAAAGCGAATATGCCGTCCAGAATTGCGTTTTCTGTATCGTCCGGTGTGGATTCCCGTACAATCATTGATATGAATGGAGCAGAAAAACTCCTCGGGAAAGGCGATATGCTTTTCTATCCGCAAGGATATCAAAAACCGGTCAGAGTACAAGGAGCATTTGTATCGGATCAGGAAGTGCAGTCGGTTGTAGAGTTTTTGAAAAACCATAATGGCAACGCAAGCTATGACGAAACGATTACAAATCATGTGAATAGCGCATCTTCCGGTATCGCATCCGGAATCGGAAGCGGAGCAGCAACAGGGGATGAAAGGGACCAGTATTTTGTAGATGCAGGTCGTTTCATTATAGAAAAAGAAAAAGCGTCGATAGGGATGCTGCAACGAGTGTTCAAAATCGGATTCAACCGTGCGGCAAGAATTATGGATCAACTTGCAGAAGCAGGAGTCGTCGGTGAAGAAGAAGGAACAAAACCACGTAAGGTACTCATGTCTATGGAAGAATTTGAACAATACATAGAAGAGTACGTCTAAGAGAAAGGGAGGACAATGAGAATGAAGACAGACATTCAGATTGCACAGGAAGCAAAAATGGCACACATCAAAGATGTGGCAGCAAGTATCGGAATTCAGGAGAACGACTTGGAATTCTATGGGAAGTATAAAGCAAAGCTTTCTGATGAACTTTGGGAAAAGGTAAAAGATAACAAAGATGGAAAATTAGTTCTTGTAACAGCTATTAACCCAACTCCTGCAGGAGAAGGAAAAACAACAACAAGCGTTGGTCTTGGACAAGCTATGGCAAAGCTAAATCAAAAAGCAATCATTGCTCTTCGTGAACCATCTCTTGGACCTTGTTTTGGAATCAAAGGCGGCGCTGCAGGTGGAGGATATGCCCAGGTAGTACCGATGGAGGATTTGAACCTTCATTTTACAGGTGACTTCCATGCAATTACATCTGCTAACAATCTTCTGGCAGCTCTTTTGGATAATCATATCCAGCAAGGAAATGCTTTGCAGATTGATCCAAGACAGGTCGTATGGAAACGCTGTTTGGATATGAATGATCGTGTACTTCGTAATGTAGTAGTTGGCCTTGGAAATAAAATGGACGGAATGGTTAGAGAAGATCATTTTGTCATTACAGTTGCTTCAGAGATCATGGCAATTCTTTGTCTTGCAAATGATTTGAATGATTTAAAAGAAAGACTGGGACGAATTGTAGTTGCATATAATTTTGCTGGAGAACCTGTGACAGCAGACCAATTAAATGCAACAGGAGCCATGACAGCGCTTTTAAAAGATGCAATCAAGCCAAATCTTATCCAGACTTTGGAACATACTCCTGCACTTGTACATGGCGGCCCATTCGCAAATATCGCTCACGGCTGCAACAGTGTAAGAGCGACAAAAACAGCCTTAAAACTTTGTGATGTCGTTATCACGGAAGCTGGATTTGGTGCCGATCTTGGAGCAGAGAAATTTATGGATATCAAGTGCCGAAGCGCACAGTTAAAACCGGATGCAGTTGTTCTTGTAGCTACGGTTCGTGCATTAAAATACAACGGTGGAGTTGCAAAAGCAGATTTAGGTGAAGAGAATCTTGAAGCATTGAAGAAGGGAATCGTTAACCTGGAAAAACATATTGAAAATGTTCAGAAATTCGGAGTGCCGGTTGTTGTAACCTTGAACTCTTTTGTAACTGATACAGAAGCGGAATACGAGTTTGTAAAACAGTTCTGCGAAGAAAGAGGCTGTGAATTTGCACTTTCTGAAGTATGGGCAAAAGGTGGCGAAGGCGGTATTGCTTTAGCTGAAAAAGTATTAGAGACATTAAATACAAAAGAGAGCCATTTCCATACATTGTATGAAGATGAACTTTCTTTAAAAGAAAAAATCGAGACAATCGCAAAAGAAATCTATGGAGCAGACGGTGTGGAATATGCACCGGCAGCAGAAAAACAGCTTGCTAAGATTGAATCGATGGGATTTGGCAAACTTCCAATCTGTATGGCGAAGAATCAGTATTCCTTGTCAGATGATGCGACAATGTTAGGTCGTCCGACAAACTTCAAAATACATATCAGAGAAGTTTATGTAAGCGCCGGAGCAGGATTTGTTGTTGCATTGACAGGCGCAATTATGACAATGCCAGGTCTGCCAAAAGTTCCGGCAGCAAATGGTATTGATGTGAATGAGGCGGGACAGATTACCGGCTTATTCTAAGACTCTGGAGCAAGTCTTAAATTAGGAGGAGTTATTGTGAAATGTAGTGTATGTGGAGCTGAGATTAAAGAGGGGGCTCTTTATTGCGATGCCTGTGGGGCGGAGGTACAGATCGTCCCTGACTACAGTCCATTGGATGAAGTTCTTACTGCACATGTAAGGGGAGAAATCGAAGGACGCGTAAATCGCCCAAAACCAAGTGAGACCGGGAAAAAATCCGGTTCTCATAACGGGAATACAAGTGGGAAAAATAAACGTAAAAAAAAGAATAAGAAGAAAAAGATGTTGCTTATTCTTGGAGTCTTATTGGCGGCAATAATAGTTGGTCTGATTGCATTTCGAAGTTCTTATGGTGGATTGGTTCAACGAGGAAATAATGCAATTGAAGAAAAGCGGTATAATGCTGCATACAAATATTTTCAAGAGGCATCAGAAAAATCACCTGAAAAGCCGGAAGCTTATACGGGAATGGCGAGAGTTCTGACCATCCAGGATCAATTGGCAGAAGCGGAAAATATCTTCATTACACAGCTTGCACAACAGCAGAAGAATGCAGAAATTTATCGTGCTGCTGCAGAATTCTATGTGGAAACAAAGCAAACGGAGAAAATACCGGTTATGCTGGATAATTGTGAAGAAGATTCTGTATTATCAGAAATGTCTGATTATTTGGTTGAAGTTCCGGTATTTTCCGTAGAAGATGGTACATATGAAGAGGTGCAGTCACTGGAACTCTCTTCAAATGAAGGAAATGTTGTCTATTATACTTTAGATGAAACAGAACCAACTATAGAAAACGGAACAAAATACGGAACGGAGATCGAGTTGGATGAAAAAGAATGGGTAGTGAAAGCGATTTGTGTGAATGACAAGGGAATTCCAAGTCTCACAGAAACGAAGAAGATTACCGTAGAACTTCCAATCGCCGATCCTCCGGTTGTCTCGCCGTCAAGTGGTCTTTATGAAGAGAATATGGAGATTACAATCCAGGTACCGGAAGGTTTTACAGCTTATTATGTATTTGGTTCGACAGAACCAACAAAAGACAATTGGACAGCATATGAAGGACCAATTGCTATGCCGGAAGGAAATAAAATATTCAGTGCTGTATTGATGGAAGATAGTACAGGGAAAATCAGCGCTGCTACAGTCAGAAACTATGATTTAAAGACAGGATCGTAAAAGATTATGTTTAAGGAAGGACTATTTGGTCCTTCCTTTTTCTATAAGTAATATGGGAATTATCAATTTGACTTTTCTGGATATATCGAATACTCTGAGGATGTAACCGTAACATAGAAATTGTACATAAATAAATACAAAATGCATGTAAAAAGTCCTTGCGTTAAATATTTAACAGATGTATAATGAACATGTTAAGAAAATAACAAAGAGAAATAACAATTTTCAAAGGAGATGTACAACATGGCAAGATTTACATTACCAAGAGACATTTATCATGGAAAAGGAGCTTTGGAAGAGCTTAAGAACTTAAAAGGAAAAAGAGCAATCCTTGTAGTTGGCGGCGGTTCTATGAAACGTCAAGGCTTTTTAGATAAAGCTGTGAATTACTTAAAAGAAGCAGGTATGGAAGTTGAGCTTTTTGAAGGAGTAGAACCGGATCCATCTGTTGAAACAGTTATGAAAGGTGCGGAAGCAATGCGTAAATTCCAGCCAGACTGGATCGTATCTATGGGTGGTGGTTCTCCAATAGATGCGGCAAAAGCAATGTGGGCATTCTATGAATATCCAGAAACAACATTTGAAGATCTTTGCATTCCATTTAACTTTCCTGAGTTAAGACAGAAAGCAAAATTTGCGGCAATCCCTTCTACATCAGGAACAGCAACAGAGGTAACAGCATTCTCTGTTATTACTGACTATGAGAAAGGTATTAAGTATCCACTGGCAGACTTCAACATTACACCGGATGTAGCGATTGTTGATTCTGAATTGGTTGAAAAACTTCCTGCACACCAGGTAGCATATACAGGTATGGATGCTCTTACTCATGCAATTGAAGCATATGTATCGACTTTGAATTGTGTATATACAGATCCACTTGCAATCCAGGCAATTGAAATGGTATTTGATTATCTTCCGGCTTCTTTCAAAGGAAATATGGAAGCCAGAGCACAGATGCATGATGCACAGTGCCTCGCTGGTATGGCGTTCTCCAATGCATTGCTTGGAATCGTACATTCTATGGCACATAAAACAGGCGCTGCATTCTCTACAGGACATATTACACACGGTCTTGCAAATGCAATGTATCTTCCATATGTCATCAAATATAATGCAAAAGATCCTGTAGCTGCAAAACGTTATGCAGAAATCGCTAGAAGAACAGGACTTGAAGGAGCATCAGAGAAAGCTCTGATCAACAGTTTATGTAAGAAAATCGATGAATTCAATGTAATCCTCGGTATTCCTGCAACATTGAAAGAATTCGGTATCAAAGAAGAAGAATTCAAAGAGAAGATTGCTACAATTGCTGAAAATGCAGTAGGTGATGCTTGTACAGGCTCTAACCCAAGACCAATCGATCCAGCAACAATGGAAAGATTGTTCACATGCATTTACTATGGAACAGAAGTAGATTTCTAATATTGTTTGAAAGCTTTTGAAAGGACGGATATCTGAACGGTATCTGTCCTTTTTGGACAGTTTTGGAATAGATTCTTGTCTGTTCTTGACAAAATTATCTTGATATTTGAGTAACAATGTTTTATCATATAAGGTAGATAAAATTTAAGGAGGCACATAATGTATAAAATATTAAAAGCTGAAGAATTAGCAGATAAGATTTATCTTATGGATGTTGAAGCCCCAAGAGTTGCAAAGCATTGTCAACCGGGACAGTTCGTTATCGTAAAGATGGACGAAAAGGGAGAGAGAATCCCACTTACGATCTGTGATTATGACAGAGAAGCAGGAACAGTTACAATCGTGTTCCAGATTGTCGGAGCATCTACTCTTAAGATGGCTGACTTAAAGGCAGGCGATAGCTTTAGAGACTTCACAGGTCCATTAGGATGCCCATCCGAGTTTGTAAACGAAGACTTAGAATCTTTGAAAAATAAAAAGATTTTATTTGTAGCAGGTGGTGTAGGTGCTGCTCCTGTATATCCACAGGTAAAATGGATGAAAGAACGCGGAATCAATGTTGATGTTATCGTAGGTTCCAAGACAAAAAATATGCTGATTCTTGAAGATGAGATGAGAGCTGTTGCTGGAAACCTCTATGTATGTACAGATGACGGTTCCTATGGACATGTAGGTATGGTTACAAGCATGATCGAAGAATTAGTTGGAGAAGGTAAAAAGTACGATGTATGCGTAGCAATTGGACCAATGATCATGATGAAATTCGTATGTCTCCTTACTAAGAAGTTAGAAATCCCTACAATTGTCAGCATGAACCCAATCATGGTTGATGGAACAGGTATGTGTGGCGCATGTCGTTTACAGGTTGGCGATGAAATCAAATTTGCATGTGTAGACGGACCTGAGTTTGATGGACACCTTGTTGATTTTGATCAGGCTATGAAGAGACAGATGATGTATAAGACAGAAGAAGGCCGCGCAATGTTAAAATTACAGGAAGGTGACACACATCACGGCGGATGTGGTCATTGTGGAGGTGAAGACTAATGGCTGATGTATTAAAAAGAGTACCTGTCAGAGAACAGGAACCAAAAGTTCGTGCAACAAACTTTGATGAAGTATGTTTAGGTTATAATATGGAAGAAGCTATGGATGAAGCAACTCGTTGCATTAACTGTAAAAATGCACAGTGTGTGAAAGGATGTCCGGTAGCAATCAATATTCCTGCATTTATTCAGCAGGTAAAAGAAGGAAATATTGAAGAAGCTTATAAGATTATTGGAGAATCTTCAGCTCTTCCAGCTATCTGCGGTCGTGTTTGTCCACAGGAATCACAGTGTGAAGGAAAATGTATCCGTGGTATCAAAGGTGAGCCTGTATCTATCGGTAAATTGGAAAGATTCGTTGCTGATTATGCATTAGAGCATGATATCAAACCGGTTGGCACTGAGAAGACAAACGGACATAAAGTTGCCGTAATCGGATCAGGTCCTGCAGGCCTTACATGTGCCGGAGACCTTGCAAAATTAGGATACGAAGTAACGGTATTTGAAGCTCTTCACGAACTCGGCGGTGTATTGGTATATGGTATTCCTGAATTCCGTTTACCAAAACAGGCAGTTGTGAAAAAAGAAATCGAAAAAGTAAAAGAATTAGGCGTTAAATTCGAAACTAACGTTGTAATTGGTAAATCTACAACTATCGATCAGTTAATCGAAGAAGAAGGTTTTGAAGCAGTATTTGTAGGTTCAGGAGCAGGTCTTCCAAAATTCATGGGAATCCCTGGAGAGAATGCAAATGGTGTATTCTCTGCAAACGAATACCTTACAAGAAGTAACTTAATGAAAGCGTTTGACGAGTCTTACGATACACCAATCGTTGCTGGAACAAAAGTAGCTGTTATCGGTGGTGGTAACGTTGCTATGGATGCTGCAAGAACAGCGCTTCGTCTTGGAGCAGAAGTACATATCGTATATCGTCGTAGCGAAGAAGAATTACCAGCCAGAGTAGAAGAAGTACACCATGCAAAAGAAGAAGGTGTTATCTTCGACTTGCTTACAAATCCAAAAGAAATCTTAGTAGATGAAAATGGATATGTAAAAGGTATGACATGCGTGAAGATGGAACTTGGCGAGCCGGATGCATCAGGAAGAAGACGCCCTGTTGAAGTTAAAGGTTCAGAGTTTACAATGGATCTTGATACAGTTATCATGTCACTTGGTACATCTCCAAACCCATTGATTTCTTCTACAACAGAAGGTCTTGAAGTGAACAAATGGAAATGTATCGTTGCAGAAGAAGAAACTGGTAAAACAACAAAAGAAGGTGTTTATGCCGGTGGTGATGCTGTAACAGGCGCTGCTACAGTTATCCTTGCTATGGGTGCTGGTAAAGCAGGTGCGAAAGGAATTCACGAATATTTGTCAAACAAATAAATTGAATTGACTTTACGTAGATAATAAAATCATATAAAATGTCTTTGTGTGTAAGATGCATGCAAAGACATTTTTTCTAGGATAGGATATTCCTTTGGAATCCTATCCTGGAAAAAATACACTTCGTGTAAGAATGCGCATTGCACATTCTTTTTTTAAAAGGAATAGATGTGATATGAAGATTACAATTGTTACTGTAGGAAAAATAAAAGAAAAGTATCTAAAAGATGCAATCGCAGAATATAGTAAGAGACTTTCAAAATATTGCAAGTTGGAAATCATAGAAGTGGCAGATGAGAAGACACCGGATAATGCAAGCGCAGTAGTAGAAGAACAGATTCGGGCGAAGGAAGCAGAGAGAATTTTGAAATATGTAAAAGAAGACGCATATGTGATTACTCTTGAAATTCAAGGGAAACAGCTTACTTCTGAGGAATTGGCAGATAAGATTGAGAAATTAGGTGTGCAAGGAACAAGCCATATTATGCTGATTATCGGAGGTTCCATTGGACTTGGAGAAGAAGTGTTGAAACGGTCTGATTTTGCATTAAGTTTTTCAAAGATGACATTTCCGCACCAATTGATGCGTGTGATTCTCTTAGAGCAGATATATCGTAGTTACCGAATTATTAGCGGAGAACCATATCATAAATAAATCGAGGCAGGAAAGACCTGCCTCGATTTATTTATGTAATATTATCTATTCGACGTGAAAAGAAATTGCATATAGCGAACAAATGTATATAATACAAATACTACAGCAATGATTGTTTCAATCAGTACAATATACTGAAGAAATGGCATCGGTTGTTTCATATTTGCAAGACATGCCATTGTCTGTTTTGTTGCGATTGCACTGATAACAAATGGGAAAGTAAATGCCGCAAAGCTTGGATAGAATTTTAGTTTTAAATATCCAATTGCTTTGATAAGCGCTATTACATAAAGTACAGTTGCAAGTGCCAGCATTGTTAATAAAAATCCTTTTGATTTAGGTGTGACGGATTGTACATATCCAGCAACACAAAGGCTTGTAGGCGCTGCATAAATACAGAATAATGGTTGAGCTGGTTCTGGGATTTGATTGAATTTTACATAACGAATCGTTACAAGTACTAATAAAAGTAATAAGGTAACAAATCCGAACCAGAAGGCTGCTGTACCGATAGCAAGAGCTTCAAATGCAGGTGCAGTAACAGCTGCTACAGCAATACCTACATATACGATAAAATAGCTGGCAAACACTTTTGGCATCTGTAATTTTAAAATAAACTTTAAGGTAAAGTAAATAATTAAAATAAGATGTAGAGCAATTGCAAAAAACCAGATATATTTTGCAAAAGATCCGATGAATGGTTTTACATAAGTGCTAAGAAGCATGAGTGCCATTGGAAATGTTGCAGCAACACTTGCCATAATCGGATTTTGCAAATCTTCTTTGACCATAGTAGGAAACAAGATGAGTTTTAACAATATTAAAACAAGTAAGAATGCTGCTGCTATACCACATGCATATCGAATGCCTTCCCCATAACTTTGCAGTAGATTACCAAGTGCAGCAAATCCAAGCATAACACCGCAAAGAGGTACAGGAACTTTTTGTATTATTTTTTTCATGTCTATTCTATCCTTTGTTTAGATTTCTGCGATTGTACGTCTAGGTGCAGGTTCATCGATTTCATCAAGATTTTTAATTCCTAATTCGCGACAAACGATTTGTGCAACTTTCCATGCACAAAGACCTGTGAAGAAGATACACTGTTCTTTGTGCTCCCCACGTCCTTTATCAAATTCTTTTGTCAGGACGCGACAGCAGATGGCATTTTTTTGGTTTGCAACCTTGAACCAATCGTGAAGTTCTTTTGTTAATTCCATACATTTTACGCTCTTTGGATTTGTTGGTCCATCCTGTTCTGTACGACCAAAGAATAATCCCAATGCGAGAATTCCACCATTGAATGCGCCGCATACACAGCCGGATTTTCCTGCGCCAACAGCCATTCCAGAAGCCATCGCAATAACTTCTTCTGGCACGTCTAATTGAAATTCATCACGGATAGCGCTTACAAGTGCCTCACAACAATAATATCCGTCTTTGAATTTTTTTTCAGCCACCTGTTGTACGTATCTTGGGCTGATTTCTGTTACACCAATTTTCATGTTCATTCCTCCTAAAATAAATTGATATTTATATTATAGCATGTAAAAAGAAGATTACTAATTGTATTTTACAATAAGAATATTGATAAAAACTATATGTAAACAATGTGAATAAAAAAGCGCTTTATTTAGTGTGATTCCTTGAAATAAACACTAAAAATAAAACGCCTTTTCAACAAATTGTTACATATTTGAAACTATCTGGTGATGATTCCCTTGCGAATATAGTCTATTTGAAGTTTGATATGCTTTTGAAAAATATCAACACCATTGCCGACTACTTCATTCTTTCGAGTAAGCATACATATTTTCCACTCATAAAGACCGTCGGAAAATGGAATCAGTACAAAATTTTGATTGCTCATGTCATCCGAGATGAAATCAACGGTTACGGAAATTCCTTTATTGTCTCGCACCATTTTATGACAAAGACTAAAGCCACTTGTTTCGAATATAATATTTGGTTCAAAGCCGGCAGCTCTGCATTTGTTTACAATCAGATCGTGGATTTTAAATTCCCTGCTTTCTATATATAAAGGCTCATTTCGCAGATCATGAATCGTAACAGATTCTTTTTTACTCAATGGATGTTGTTTGTTAACCAAAAGTTTCACAGGGAAAGAGGCTAATTCAAGGACATCTTATAATTCTTCGTCACAAGGTGCAAGAGAAAAAGCAACATTCCCTTCCCCGGACTGAAACCACCGTTCGATCTGCTTATCTGGACATTCACGATAATGAAATTCTATTTCTGGGTACTTTTTTCGAAAGTCAGAGATACATTCTGGAGTTACAAGGCGTAATATACCAAAAGCAGATAGAAGATCTACAATTCCATGTTCTTTTTGTTTGATTCGAAGGAGTTCGTTTCGCATAGCATGATATTCTTTCGACGCATTTTCTGCGTATGTAAGAAAATGCTGTCCACATTCGGTGAGTTCCATGCGGTTTCCGATGCGGTGAAACAATTCACAGTCTGTTTCAGTTTCCATATTTTTAATTATTTTACTAATACCCTGTGGCGTCATATACAATAGTTTTGAAGCATTTGTTAGACTTTTTTCTTTAGCTGCCGTAATAAAAACATTAAAATCTCGTGTGTTCATTTTAAGGCTTACTTCTCCTTTTGTTTTCTTATGATATAACAAAATATTATCATAGTAAGAAAAAGCTGTAAATGCAGAAATATTTTAGAATTTATTTAGAAAATTATCATTTGACACGAACACCCGGCGATGCTATAATGCCTCACTGATAAGTTGAATATGGGAGGAATTTTGATGACTTTTTATCAGGAATTACAGTTGAATCAAGCGGGATCAAAAGAGCTGGTAAAGCAGGCAAAAACAGCAAAAGAAAAGGCTTATCATCTTTTTGTTTATCTTTTTAAGATTGCGATCACCCTTGTGTTTTGTGTTGCGTTTGTGACGGTGTACAGCAAAGTGTTCGGAAGCAATAATAGCATTGTGGGTGTTGTTGTACTGCTGAGTGTGATGACATTTCGTTTTGCAGATTTTGGAATTCATGCGCCACACGCAGTGAGTTCTTTGATGATCATTTGGGCGATCATGACGTTTGGACCACGACTTGCGAATGCGGGGAACCTATTTACGGAGTTACTCGTGAATATTGTTTGTATTCTTGTTTTGATGGTGTTAGGTTGTTATAACGTAGTAATGTGTAATCAGTCCACTTTACTGCTTGGGTATCTGTTACTCTATGGATACGATGTAACAGATAAGGATTTTTCCATGAGAGTTCTTGGAATGCTGATAGGTGGAATTTTGACCGGAATTGTATTCTATAAGAATCATAAGCATCAAGAATACGAGAAAAAATTACATGATATATTTGAAGAATTTGATTTGAAAAGTACCAGAACCAGATGGCAGATTTGTGTGACACTTGGAGTATCTTCTGTAATATTCATTGCCGGATTACTTGATTTGCCAAGAGCAATGTGGGTTGGAATTGCCGCCATGTCTGCATTAGTGCCATTTCGTGATAAGATCAAAACAAGAGTAAAAGGAAGAATTCCGGGGAATATTATGGGTGGAATCACCTTTTTAGGCTTGTACATACTTCTGCCGGAATCTATGTACGAGTTTATAGGAGCGCTCGGAGGAATCGGCGTTGGATTGTCTGCTACTTATGGTTGTCAGGCGATTTTCAATTCATGGGGTGCAATTTCGATTGCGATGACATTTTTAGGTGTAGAAGGAGCTATATTTTATCGTATTTTTAACAATGCGTTTGGAGCATGTTATGCAATGTTATTTGACAAACTATATTTTAAGGTTTTAGAACGTTTACCTTCGAAAGACATTGTAGAGGTTTAGAGGAGTTAGTGTGAAAGAAAGTAGAGGACAGCCCAAAAGTGGCGCACTGAAACAAGCTACC